>Ga0308158_10000252_pt1 | contig 109932 bp, 98 predicted proteins | sample PhyBR2_FD_201038 | JGI IMG/M metagenome (GOLD analysis project Ga0308158, IMG submission 201038) | Phyllosphere microbial communities from UC Gill Tract Community Farm, Albany, California, United States - DLSLB.R2 | ecosystem: Host-associated > Plants > Phyllosphere > Unclassified | place... | reverse complement strand
ACATACGCGCGTCGCCGGCGTTCGAGCCGAACGCCGATCATTCATCCAGGTAGAAGAGGGGCGCGCCATGGGTGGCCATGATCTAGCCAAACGCGCGCCACCAACCCCGCATCCGAACGGTGCGCGCGGAGGGATCACTCTGCCGATCTGGTTCGACGTGCTCACTCCTGCTTGATCGTCGAGCGGATGCCGGCCAGGACGCGCAACCATCGATCCTCGGTTTCGTCCTCGCGCGTGGTGAGGTCGGAAACTGCCCGGCTGACAGCCGGGTCTACCTCGCGGAGGAACGCTACAAGCTTCGACGGATCGAGAACGGGTTAGACCGCGAGCAGGGTGGCGCTCCCCATCCAATAGCAACTGGCAACCTCGGGCAGGTCGAGCAGCATCGCTCGTACGTCGAGGGAATCGGACTTGGTAAGCGCCCTTGCACTGCCAATGCGCGACGCTCTTGGCGAGAGTGTGATCAGCCAGCGCTCGTCTGTCCCGCCCCGGCTGTCGCCTGACCACGAGATGTTCGCGACCCACGCAGCCAATCGGGGCAGTCTTGGCCGTATTCAGTTCTGGAACGAGCCAGAATACCGCCGGGATAGGCGATTCTTGCCCGCATTTTGGCCGCATCCCATTCGCCATTGGCTGTTTTCGGACGTCGTCTGTTGTCGTCACAGTCTCGATAACTCGCGTAATTTCGCGGAAGTTGTCGTTCGACGTCGCTATGCAAGATGCTCAGAATGAGTTCGAGTCCCTCCAGGGGCCCCGCGCCGCAGCGAAGGGCTCGGACGGCTCCCACGCCTCGCCCTCAGCCCGCGATCGCGCGCCCGTACACCTCGAGCATCGCGGCCGTGCGCGACGACTGCCGGAAGTCGGCGGCGACCTGCGGATCCGGCTCGGGGGCACGGCCGGCCGCGATGTCCGCGGCGGCAATGCGCAGCGTCTCGGCGAGCGCCGCGATCCGGCGGGATTCGTCGGCGCCGACATCGGCAACTGCCCACAGCCCGCCGCGCAGCTCGGCGGCGATGTCGGGGTCGCTGACAACCGTGGGGGTGCCGAGGGTCGCCGCCTCGAACGGCGTCATGCCCTGCGTCTCGAAGCCGATCGAGGTCTGCACGACGGCGTCGGCTGCGGCGATCCGGGCGAGCACGTCGGCGTAGCCGATCCGGCCGGCGAAGTGGATGCCGGGGTGTCCCGCTCGTGCGGCGATGCGCTCGGCGGCGCGGCGCTCTCCTCCACCGCCGACGATCTCGATGTCCGCGTCCACGTCGCTCGCGACGACGGCCTCCAGGAATGGCAGCAGACGCTTCTCCGGGCTCATCCGGCCGAGCCAGATGAAACGCGGTCGCCCCGGTCTCCGCTGCGCGGGTGCTGCGGCGAGCACCTGCTCGCGCACCTCGTCGTCGATCCCGTTCCAGATCACGTCCACGGATCCGAAGACGCCGTGCTGCTCGAGCCGGCGGGCGAAGTGCCCCGACGGCGCGGTCACGGCGCGCGACTCCGCGGCGATCCCGGCGAGATACGCCCACCCATCGGAGCCATGCGGCTGGGCCCCGATCCCGCGCAGCGCCGTGCGCCGCCACAGGTTCAGTGCGCCGAGCACGGGCTTGTGCAGCGGGGTCACTGCGGCGATGCCCACGTCCACCCGGTTGTGCATGGTGTGCACGGCGGGGATGCCGTGCCGGTGCGCGAAACGGTGCCCGATGAACGCGCCCCAGAAATCGGCCTGCACGTGAACGAGATCCACGGGCGGACGGCGCGTGAGCGCCTGGTCGAGGAAGCGGTCAGTGCGGCGCCCGGGCCAGGTCAGCGAATACTCCCGGTCGGCCGTGATCGGGACCGACAGGAGGTCGACGTAGCCGGGATCGTCCTCGGCCGCGGCGAGCCGGGCCGATCCCGGTGCGGCATGCATCCGCGGCGCGACGATCGTCACTGTGTGCCCTGCGCGCTCGAGGTACTTGCGCTGCAGTCGCATCGAGACCTGCGCCCCGCCCAGCGACTCGGCGTGCTGGTCGCCGAAGAAGACGATGTGCATCCGGGGCTACTCGGGCAGCGGCTCGTCGCGGTAGAGCGCCTCGAAGGTGTCCAGCGTGCGGTTGATGTCGTGCACGACGACGCCGTCGAGCGAGGCGCGCTGCATGCGCTCGTACTCGGCCGGGTCGGCGGTGAGCACGTCGGTCAGACGCGCGGCCAGTTCGTTCACGTTGCCGGGCTCGAACAGGTACCCGTTCTCCCCGTCGTGCACCAGGTGCGGCAGCGCGACGGCGTCCGCGGCGACGATCGGGAGCGCCGAGGCCATCGCCTCCATCGTCGCGATGGACTGCAGCTCGGCGATCGACGCGATCACGAAGAGCGAGGCTCGGCTCAGCAGCGCGCGCAGCTCCTCGTCGGTGGTGCGCCCGTGGAACACCACGCGCTCCCCCAGGCCGAGCTGCTGAGCGAGAACCTCGAGCTGCTTGCGCTGGTCTCCGCCGCCTACGATGTCGAACGTCACGTCGAGGGCAGGATCCAGTTTCGCCATCGCCTTGAGGATCACCTCGACCTGCTTCTCGGCGGTGAGCCGGCCCACGAACACCATGCGGTTCTTCTCGCGCGGCGCGATGACGGGGGTGTACTGCGTGCGGTCGATGCCGCAGCTGACCGGGATCACTCCCTCGATATCGATCGTGCGCTCGAGGAAGTCGGCCGCACGGCGCGTGGGCGTCGTGACCGCGCGGGTGAGTCCGAGAGTGCGGCGGGCGTCGGCCCAGGCGAACTTCAGCACGATGTCGTCGACGAACTTCGGCATCGTGGTGTGGTCGAGGATGTTCTCGGCCATGACGTGGTTCGTGGCGATCACGGGGATGCCGCGCTGATGCGCGATGCGCGAGAGCCCGCGCCCGATCACGATGTGCGACTGGATGTGCACGACGTCCGGCTGCACCTCGTCGAGCACTTTGCGTGCGTAGTGCTTCGCGCGCCACGGCCAGACGAACCGCAGCCAGTCGTGCGGCGCCCAGCGCACCGACGGCAGCCGGTGCAGCGTCATCGCCTCGCCCTCGATCACCTCGACGCGGGGCTTCGCGGTGCGGTACGCCTGGTTGGGAGCGACGACGTGCACATCGTGGCCGCGCTGCACCAGACCAGCGGCGAGGCGCTCGGTGAACCGGGCGGCGCCGTTCACATCGGGCCAGAACGTGTCGGCGCCGATGAGGATCGTGAGCGGGCGCGGCGCGTCCGCGGACTCAGCCGAGGCGGACGCGGCGGTGTCGGGGGTGGCCTGCGAGCGATGATCGCCGGGGGAAGTCACGTGATTGCTGCCTTTTGCTGGGCCGCGGCGCCGGCGAGCGCCTCATCGGCCGCTCGAACCCCGCGGAGATGGCCTGGATCGGGCGCTCGCCACTCTACCCGAGCGGACTGAGGATCCCGGGGAGGCGGATCCGGCACCGCCGCGCACGACTCCACGGCCGGCCCGCTGATCGGCGGGCCGGCCGTGGCGCGATTCAGGCTCCGAGCACGACGCGCTTGGCGTGCCCGTGCCCGTCGAGGTCGAACTCGAGGGTGAGCGGTGAGGTGGCGACGATGCGCACCCCGTCATCGGTCTCGACCACGGTCGACTCCGCAACCCCGGCGAGCACGACCTGCGCGATCGCCTGCGTGCGGCTCGGGTCGGAGAGGGCGACCGTGGTGCGCCCGCCCTCGGTGTGCACCGCGAGCGAGCACGGACCGCTCACCGTCACCCCGTACGCGGGCGCCGGGCCCGACGGCGTGGCCTGGAAGAAGTTCCCGAGGGTGAGGCCCTGTCCCGCCACGCGGACCACCTGCGCCTGCCCGTTGTTCGCGACGACCTCCACGGTCGGCGCGTCGGACTCCGTGAACGTGACCGAGTGGTCCACGTTCGGCAGCACCATGTACGCATAGCCCCCGCCCGAGGGATCCGTGCCGTGGTGGTGCGTCACCGTGACGTAGTCGCGGCTCTTGACCTCGGTCGTACCGCCCGTGTCCGTTCCGGAGTTGATCGTCTGCCAGTCGCCGGATCGGGGTACGACCTGCACATCGATCGCGCCGGAGACGTTCTCCCCCGTGAGGAAGACGTATCCGCCGTGACCCATGATGTGCACGTTGCGCTTCACGGTCACCGCCCCATCGGCCGCGGTGAGCACGCGGTTGCGGTTGTCGGTGCGCACGTTCGGCACGGTGCCGGACGCGAACGAACGGTTGTCGATCGTGGTGAACACGTCGTTGCCGGAGGTCGAGGCGATCGCCGCGCCCAGGCACACCACCTTGTCGTCGAGGAAGAACCACGACTTGCGGGCGCTCAGCGATTTGTCGAAGTTCAGATGGTCCATGCCCTGGATCCCCCAGCGCTCGTCGAGCGCGAGGCCGCCGCCGAACGCCTGGAACGCGCGCGGGATGCCGGTGCCGTCCGCCGCACCGTTGGCCCGCGTCGCGGCAGTGACGGTCGTGCCGGGCAGCCGGTACGGGTCGACCGTGGGCCAGAAGTCCGCACTGTACTGCGCCGGATCCGCAGCGCTGTAGAAGAAGGTCAGCCCGTCGCCCTGGTACCAGCCGAGGTTGTTCTCGCGGTTGCCCCATTCGTAGCGGCCGATCCGCTTCGAGGAGACGTTGACCACGGCGCTGAAGGCGGGGCGGTGGTGCACGAGGCGGTCCTGGTCGCCGAACGCCCTCGTGTAGACCGGGGCGTCGGCCGGCGTCACGCTGTCGTCGCCGAGGATCGAGGTCACCAGCAGCGACTTGGCCACCGTCTGCGTGGGCAGGCCGTACAGCTTCTCGTCGGTGCAGCGCTGCAGCCAGCCCTTCACGAGCGAGAGGTAGCGGCTACGGTACGGCTCCCCGGCGCCGGGGGCGAGCAGCAGGATCGCGGTGATCGCGGCGGCGCCGTCGACGTAGTCGGGCTCGGCCTGTCGCGACACCGCCCGGCCGCGGACGGTCTCCATCATCCGTCCGTTCCAGATGAAGGGCGCGTAGGAGGCCTCGACCGCGTCCAGGACCACCGACTTCTTCGGATCCGTCACCGCCCAGTCGCTGCCGCCGAGCAGGCCCAGGATCTCGGCGATGCCTCCGAGCGTGACCACGCCGTAGGTTCCGACGTAGGGCAGGTAGGTGTGCTGCACGAAGGATCCGTCGGCGTAGAAGCCGTCACCGCTCGTGACATAGCCGAACACGCTGTTCTTCCCCGCCCGCACCGTGTCGCTGAGGGCGTCGCGGGCGAGCGCGATCTCGTCAGGACGCCCGTCGAGGATCCCGCGCAGCGCGCAGGACAGGGCCTTGTCGGTGCGATTGGCGCCGGTCTCGGCGAAGCTGGTGCCGCGACCGCGCCAGTTCGGGTCGGGCGTGAAGTAGCGGGCCGCCGCCATGAGCGCGGTGCGCACGTCGGCCGGGACCGCGTCGTGCAGCAGGATGCAGATGTCGGCCGCCTTGCGGGGCACGCCGATCTCCCAGAACCACCAGTTGCCGACCGCGGACTTGCCTGCCTTGTAGACGTTCGCGCTGAGCCACGTCAGCGCGTCCACGAGGTCGGCCGCGAGCGCCGCGTCGCCGTGCTGCGCGCACCCCGCGGTCGAGTACGCGAGGGCGAGGTCGAAGATGCGGTTGAACGTCACGCCCATGTTGCCGGACAGGACGGTACCGCTGACCCCGGCGAGAGGCAGATCGGCCCAGATTCCGGGGGACGCCGCAGGCCGCACCATCGCGTTCCACGACGCGGTCGCCGCAGCGCTCATGCCGTTCAGCACCTCGGCGAGCTCGGGGATGGACGCCGCGCTGCCGTCACCGGCCAGCATCACGCGACGGCGCTCGATGAGCACCGCGAGCGGATCGTCGGCGGCGGCCGGGACGCGTCCGGGGAGCGTCCGAGCGGTCGCGGATTCGCCGGCGACGGCGACGAGGGCGCCGGCGCCGAGCAGTCCGAGTAGGGTGCGGCGGTTCATCTCAAGAGGGGACATCATCGGCCTCCGGGTGATTCGGGGAAGGATTCGCGCACCATGGTATGCGCTTTCCCGCCCAAATAGTAGAGGCGGTGTACATATTTCACGGCGAGGTGGACGCACGGCTGGCCCCCACCTTCGCCCCATACGCTCTGAGCATGCGCCTGCTCGCCGACGCCGACCCCGCACGCTGGATCCCCGTGACCGGATCCCTCGGTCTGCGCGGCCGGCGGCACCGCAAGGCGGCGATCCGGATGCTGCTCGGCCAGGCCGGCGCCGCGGTCGGCGCCCCTCCGACCACCTCAGGAACCAGGGGCGGATCCGGCTTCGGTGCGTGGGCGCTCAGCCAGGCCGCGCCCTTCCTCATGCGCAAGGCCGACGGACGCGTGCTGGTGTGGACCTGGAAGGCGGAGCCCGAGCTCATCGTGGCCATGGCGAGCGCGCAGGAGCTCACCCCGCAGCTGCGCACCGCCCGCGCCATGATGCCGATGGAGTACGACGACACCGAGGAGTTCCGCAACCCCTACCTCGGCGCCGGGGAGAAGCTCGTCGTGCCACTGCCGCAGCCCGGCCCCACGGGGCAGTCGGCACCGCCGTTCGCGACGTACACCTGGGACACGGGCACGCACCTCATCACGCTGCAGGCGGTGTGCGGCGACCGCGAGCGGTTCGGCACGGTGATCTCCGCGGTCGACGAGATCGCGCGCACGCTGCGCACCGCGGATGACCTCGCCGTGGGCGAGGCGGGTCCGGTGCTGCGGCTGCCACCGGCCTGACTGCAGGGCGGCGGCGCAGCAGTCCGTCCTGTCCTCGGAGTCAGTTTGCGGCTCTGATCGTCAGTGGCCGGCCTGAAGGGCAGCGGCGAGGCCGTTCAGGCGCAGGGCGGTGCCGCCGTGCAGGTGCGGGAGGTCATCGCTTCCGTCCCCGGTGCGGGCGAGGAATGCAACCTGCTCAGTCCACGTCAGCAGGCAGCCGTCGTCGTCGGCGTCCGCGAACAGGACGGTCACCAACGAGGACCACCGCGGCACCTCGTTCACCGTCGAGGTGTAGGACAACACGATCCGACGGTCCGGGACGATGTCGAGATAGTGGGAGTGGTAGGCGAGCTGCTCCGGCGCGGCGCCGGCGACCTGGAACGTACCGGTGGCATCCACACCGCCACCCACCCGGAACTCGTGACGTTCCGTCGTCCGCTTGCCCGGCAGCCGGAACCATCGTCGACGCGTCGTCTCCTCGGCGAACGCGGCGAACACCGACGAGGGCGCCGCGTCGAAGCGACGCTCGATCGTGAAGGCGTCGTGACGTACGTCGAGGGCGGCGGGGGTCGGCCTCGCGGCGACGTCGTCGCGGGATGCGGGATGGGCCGTCATGTCGTCTCCGGTTCGTCGGCGGGTCTCGGGGTGGCCTTCAGGGAAACGCAGACCGACGGCGATGATTCCGCCCGCGCCGCGCGCACCCAGATCGTCCTCAGCCCAGCCCGCGCTCCGCAAGCCACGCGCGTCCCACCGCCTTCGGTGCGCGGAGCAGCCACGCGTCCGCGATCACCTCGCCGAGATGATCGGGCGCGATCGCGTCGAGGCGCAGCAGCACGGCGGGGTAGTCCGCGAAGTGCGGGATGGTGAAGAACACATCCGGATCCGCTGCGATCAGCTCCTCGGCGAGGGCGGCGGTCTCCGTGTGCACGGCGACCACCGGCCCCTCCGGCCAGGTGCGGCCGAGCTCGGCCAGCTGCGCCAGATCCGTCTTGCGCGGCCCCCGCATCCACGCGATCTGGCCGCCGTTGCAGCGCCAGGCCGGTTCCCCGGTGTGTCCGCCGATCCGCTCCTCGACGCCGGGCAACGCGAGGGCCAGCGCACGGACATCGTCGATCGTCGCCATGGTTCCGATCCTCGTCCCGTCCGGGAAGCGGATCAAGGGATGGGCGGTGACAGGACGTCGCGACGGGATGCAGGACGGATCCGGCGATCACGTCGTGGATGCACTCGTGGCGGGACTGCTGCCGCGCTGAAACGCCGGCGGCGGCGGCGACGCCGCGCTTGTCGCGACACGATGGATGGCCCAGAGCGAGTCAGACGTTCACGTCTCCCACGAGGTTGACGCGGATCCCCATGCCGTCCAGCATCGCAACCTTGGCGACGAGCGCCTTGTCGGCGGTCTCGGCGTCGGGCGCGTAGACCAGCTGCGCGTGGTTTGCCTTGTGCCGGGCCATGAACTGGTCGCGGCTCTGGCCGTGCAGCACGACGTGCGCGATCGGCCACTCCGGGTTCGTGGCGTCCTTGCGGCGTTGCGTCTCCTCGGCGGGCAGCTCGACCACCGTGCCGCGGAAGACGTCGGCCTGCAGCACACCGTCGGCGATGAAGATGCGCGAGAGCACGACCTCGCCGGGCTTCGAGACGCCGTTGATCGTGGCGCCGCCGGCGGGGAAGAAGACGTGACCCTGCCGCCATCCTTCGGCCTTGTCCCAGCCGCCGAGGTGCGAGGCGGGGACGGATCCGGAGATCTCGTAGACCCAGACGAACTCGCCGTCGTAGTCCTCGCCCCAGCGCACGTCATGCAGGGTGTTGTCGGGCACGAGCCCCATCGCCCGCCACACCCGGTCGGTCACGAGGGCGTCGACCGCGACGCCCTCGTCGGCCTCGTTGAAGTGCGGGAACGCCAGGCCCTCGTGCAGGATCCGGGATCCGTCGCGCGAGGTCACCGGGGGACGCTCAGTGGAGTTCAGCATCCCTTCGGCCAGATCCGACGCCGGCACGAGGTCCTTGAGACCCTGCTGATACTGGATCCCGACCGCGTCGAGCCCGAAGTCGTCGGCGATCCGGAGGGCGGCGATGTACATCTTCAGCTGCCACTGCACCTGCTCGCGAGTGAGCTCGGTGGCGGCATCCTCGCCATAGACGAAGGTCATGCCGTGCTCGACGAGCCAGTCGTAGGCGGCGTCGGCCTGGGCGTCGGTCACGGTCAGCATCTCGGCGTACAGCGCGGACTGCGACAGGCGCTCCTTGTAGATGCCCGTCTTGTTGAGCAGCTCGTCGTCGAAGATGGCGTTGTACATGCCCATGCAGCCCTCGTCGAACACGCCGATGATGGCTTTGTCGGCGCGCAGCTGCGCGGCGAGGGCCTCGCCGAGCTGCTTCTCCGGGCTGTCCGGGAGCTCCGGCAGGGCGCGCACGTGCGAGGCGTCGTGCGGGATGCGACCGGTCTCGGTCCACTCCTTCAGCCCCTCGCGGAACCAGTCGTCCGTGAAGTCGACCGACCAGATGGTCGAGTAGGGCTTGCCCATCTTCGTGAGGCCGGCGTTGAGGCCAAGCAGACCCACGAGCCCCGGCCAGTCCGGGGCGAAGTTCGCGGTGGTGAGGATCGGGCCGCGGTGCGTGCGCAGCCCTGCCAGCACGTGGTGCGAGTACTGCCAGTTCGCGGTCGCCACGATGAGCGGCGCGTCCTCGGGGATCCTCGTGAACACCTCCATGCCCATCCGCTGGCTCGAGATGTAGCCGTGGCCGGTGACCGGATCCACACCGAAGGGCCGGATGACGGTCCATCCGAGGTCCGCGAAGGCGGCGGAGACGGCAGCCTCGGTCGCGGCCTGCACCGGCCACCCGGCGACGTTCGCCGATTCGCGGAGGTCGCCGGAGGTGATCAGATAGGCGGTCTTCGGCGCGGACGCGGGGCGCTCGATCGGCGCGGGGATGGCGTAGCTCATGGGATTCTCCGTTGCTGGATGGGGGTCTCGTGGGTGGATGCCGGTGATGCCAGGGGTGCCTGCGGGCGGCGGGAAGGTGCGGGTCTCCCCGGCGGCCATCCGCAGGTCGCGTGCGACGACGGCGTCGTGCAGGCGGAGCTCGGCGAGCTCGAGCACTCCGCCGTCGAGGTGGAGGGTCAGGCCGTCCCGGTCGGCCTCGGCGCGACCCCACCCGGTTCCGGTCGTGAACAGGAACCGCGCCGGTGCGTCCGCGACGAAGGCACCCAGGGCCGGCGCGAAGGACAGGGTGCGCGCCGGCGCGTCCCACTGGGCGCCGCTCGCCGCCAGCAGCAGCGCCCAGGAGGCGAGGGAGCGGGCGTAGTGGTTGCCGCACTCGATCTCGTTCCACGGATTGCGGTAGACGCCGTCATAGCGGGCGCGCAGGGTGCGTTCGACGAGCAGGGCGTCCTCGACCCGGCCCGCATAGAGCAGCGACGCCGCGACCTGATGCTCGATGCCGGTCCATACCTCGTCGGAGTAGACGAACGGGATCGCCGGACGGCCGCCGTGCGGCCAGGACGCGAGCAGCAGCCCGCCTTCATCGTTCAGGGCGTACACGCGCTGCGTGCTCTCGTGCGCCGACAGGTCTGCCCGGTGATTGTGCGCCACGATCGCGGCGAGCGCGGAGTCGAGATGCTCCGCCGGCAGCAGCGCTCCGAGCCCGTTCACCCAGGCGTGGAACTGTCCGAGGAGCTGATCCGAGAGCACGCCCTCCCCGTACTGGTAGCGGTGCGCGTCGACGTCGCCGATCACCTGCCGGTAGTACTCGCCGTTGAACAGCACGTCGTCCATCGCCCCGGCCACGTGGTCGGCACGGGCCGCCCAGTCGCGGGCGCGCTCGGCTTCGCCGAAGTGCGCCGCCATCCGGGATCCGGCACGGAGCGCCGCCAGATAGACGCCGTTGGCGAGCGGATCGATCCCGTGGAACTCGATGTCGTAGGTGTTGTGCAGCTCGCCGTCCAGCAGCCCGTCGCCGTCGCGGTCCCATTCGCGGATGGCGTGCTCCAGGGTGCGCACCGCCGCCGGCCAGAGCTCGCGCAGGAACGCGTCGTCTGCGGAGAAGCGCCATTCGCGATGCAGCCGCAGGAACGTGCCGAGCTGTCCGTCGACCGCCGGACCCATGAACCACGACGGCGATCCGAAGATCCGGTTGCCGCGGAACTTCTGCGCGCCGTCCTCGTCGGTCTCGAGCAGGAACTCGGGGCGGCGGGCGCTGCGCTCGAGGGAGGGGAACAGCCATGCGACGGTCTGCGCAAACGACCACACGTGGGTGCAGGTGCCCTCGCAGGAGCCGCCGTGGTCGAAGGATCCCTCCCACGAGGCGAACACCGGCCCCTCCCCCAGGGCCGGGTTCGGCGACTCCAGTACGAAGCAGGTGGTGGAGCGCACCGCGGCGATGTTCGCCCCGGCGGCGTCGGCGAGCACGGGATCCAGGGTGCCGCCGTAGAGGGCCTCGACGAAGGCGTCGGTGGCGGCCTCGAGTGCCGGCAGCTCGCGGTGCAGGTGAGCCGCGGCCGCCCAGGCGTCGGGCCAGAGCGACGCGTAGTGGTTGCGCACGATCGGAGGCAGCGAGCGATCCACCGGCTGGTCGTCCAGGACGATGTGCCCGTGCCAGCCGCGCCGCCGGTTCGGGAACGACCAGCTCAGCACGAACTCGAAGTCGCGAGCCTCGCCGGGCGCGAGCGTGTGCACGATCCCGAGCGACCCGGTGCGCAGCCGTGGCAGCTTCGCGAGCATCTCCTCCTCGGCGAGCGGCGGCGCCTCGGGATCCGCGTCGCGCTCGGCGAACAGGCCGCGCGGGCGGTCCTCGAGCGTGAGGCGCGATTCCGGGTCGAGCCGTCCGTCGGCCGTGAGGTCGCTCCAGAACATGCGGGCGCCGTCGGGCCAGTAGCTCGTGACCCACTGCGGCTTGACCGTGGTCGACGCGTCGCTCGTGGTGAGGCTGAGGGTGCCGTAGCCCGGATCGTCCTCGGGCAGATCGACGCCGAAGTCGAGCCCCCGCACCTCACCCTCGTCGCGCCAGCCCACCATCTGCGTGCCGCGCATGCCCCAGGGCGCGTCCGGCCCGGGCTCACCGCGGCCAGCCGTGTGCGACACGCTGCCGACGATCGTGACCGTGACCGGCACTGCTGCGGGGTTGACGACCCGATAGCGCAGCACGGCCGCGGGGATGCCGGACGCGTCGGCGTCGAGCGGCACGAGCGGGGTGAACGCATGCAGCGATACCTCGACGGGCAGCATGCGGTCGGCGAAGTCGATGTCGACCACGGGGTACTCGCCGTGCATCGTGGCGCCGTCGAGCCTCGGCAGGCCCGCGAGGTCGTCGAACGAGAACCCGGCATCGAGGTCGCGCCGGCCGGTCACGCGCGCCTCGAGCACGCGGGTGACCGGATCCGCACCTTCCGGCGCTGCATGGATCGCGAAGAACGTGCGCGGATTGCGCCGGTCCTTGTCGGGGTGGTTCTCCAGCTCCCAGTCCCGCAGCTCGCCGCGGGCCCCGAGCGACACGTTGCCGGTGCCGATGCCGCCGAGCAGGAACGCCGCGCGCTCCGCCGTGTGCGGGATGGGGCGGGCGCGACGCGTCATGCGGACGCCTCCCTCGTGTCGTCGGCCCGCTGCTGCACCGCGAGCTCGTGCACGACCTCGGCCGTACCCGCGTAGAGCCGCAGGTAGCGGTCGTAGAGCGCGTCGTACGCCGGCGCGAGAGTCGGGTCCGGGACGATCGTCGTCACGACCAGGTTCCACTCCTCGATCCTCGGAGCCGGATCGGCGACCGCACCCGCCGCGAGGAAGGCGGCGCCGTAGCTCGCACCGATCGCCACTTCGGGCACCTCCTGCACGAGCCCGGTGACGTCGGAGACGATCTGCAGCCAGAGCCGGCCCTGCGTGCCCCCGCCCACCGCGACCACGCGCTGGATGTCGGCGCCCGCGTCGCGCATGGTCTGCACGTTGTGCCGCACGCCGAGCGCTGTGGCCTCGAGCGCGGCCCGGTACAGGTCGCCGCGGCCGTGCGCGAGGGTGAGGCCGGCGATCACCCCGCGCGCGTCGGGATCCTGAATCGGCGTGCGTTCGCCCGCGAAGTAGGGCAGCACCACGAGCCCGCGCGCTCCGACGCCGGATGTGTCCGCCTCGGCGAGCAGCTCGGGGTAATCGGATCCGGTGAGGTCCTTCAGCCACGCGGTGAGCGCGCCGGACGTCGACAGCCCGCCGGCGAGATTGCGGGTGCCTGCGAAGGCGCCGGTGGTCGTCCACATCGAGGGGGTGCGCAGGGTCTCCTCCCCGGTCGCGATGAGGAACATGGTCGTCCCGTACATGAGCATGAGATCTCCGACGCCGTGGGCCCCGACGCTGACCGCCTCGGTCCACGCGTCGATGGTGCCGGCGATGACCGGCGTGCCTTCGGGGATGCCGGTGAGCGCTGCCGCCTCCGCTGACACGACGCCGGCGACGTCACCCGCCCAGCACAGGGCGGGCTGCTCGATGGGCGCTGCGTACCGCTGCCACCACTCGTCGTGCCAGCGCTCCCGTTCGATGTCGTAGAGCGGAGAGACCTGGCTCGCAGACTGGTGGTCCAGCACGTAGGCGCCGGTGAGGCGGTGCGCGAGCCATGAGGCGGGCATGAAGAGCCGATGCGCACGGCTCCACGCCACCGGATCCTCGTCATGGATCCAGAGGATCTTCGGACCGCCCGCCTGAGAGGTGAGTTCGGATCCGCCCACCCGCGTGATCTCGGCGACACCGAGGTCCGCCGTCATCCGGTCGATCTGCTCGCCGGCCCGGGTGTCGACGCCGTAGAGGATGGCAGGGCGGACGGGCTGGCCCGCATCGTCGGCCAAGAGGATGCACGGTCCCATCCCGCTCACGCCGACGCCGGCGACCTCGGCGTCCGGTACCCCGGCCAGCAGCTCGCGGGACAGGGAGACGAACTCGTCCCACCAGATCCCGCCGTCCATCTCGACCCATCCGCTGCGCGGACGACTCACGTCATGCGCCCGAGTGGCCTGGGCGAGGATCGCACCGTCGGCGTCGACGAGGACGCCCTTGCTGCTGGAGGTGCCGATGTCGACACCGATGGTGCACCGCACGCGCATCCTCCTCGATCGCTCGTCCTGACCGGACGGCGATCACACTACGCGAAATCGATTTCACGCGCAATCGGCCTGTAAACACTCTGCGCGGATCGGCATCCGCACGATCTTTCCGCTGATTTCGTGAAACCGATCCACATGCCCGAGGGTGAAACGAGTCCCAGCGGGACGGGCCGCCTCCGCCCCCGCGATCGGCTCGGCTCGGCTCGGCTCGGCTCGGCTCGGACGAGCTCAGCGTGAGACGGTCGCGGCCTGGATCTCGTTGCGGAGCACGATCGTGCGCGCGGGCTGGTCATCGCCGCCGATCCGGTCCAGCAGCATGCGCGCGGCCGTCACGCCCATGTGGCGCGCAGGAAGGCGCACCACCGTGACCACGCTCGGCGACAGCGTCGTGAACGGCAGCGAACCCACGACCGCGACGCCCATCGCGGGCGGCGTGAGGCCGTGTTCGGTGAGCACCTGGATGGCGCCGACGCCGATGAGGTTGTTGCCCGCGACCACGGCATCCGGCGGTTCGGGGAGCGCCAGCAGCTGCTCCATGGCCTCACGGCCGCCGTCCACCCGGAAAGACGAGAACCGCAGCAGGTCGGGGATGACGGGAAGACCGTGGGAGGCGAGAGCCATCCGCCATCCGTCCACGCGTTCGACCGCTGTCTCGATGTGCTCGGGCCCGGCGATGTGCGCGATGCGGGTGTATCCGGCTTCGATCAGCTGCTCGGTCGCGCTGCGCCCGGCATCGCGGTTCGCCATGACCACGCCGTCGATGTCGTACCCGGTGCTGCGGTCGACGGCGACCACCGGCCGCCCGGCGGCCATGATCTCCTCGAGGCTGGTGTGATCGGAGGCTGCGGCGAGGATCACCCCGGACATGTGCTCGGCGATCGCGATCCGCAGATACGTCTGTTCCTTCTCGACCTGCGCGTCGGAGTTGCACAGCACCACGGAGAACCCCGCCTCGGAGGCGACGTCCTCGACTCCGCGCGCCATCTCGGTGAAGTACGGGTTCTCGATGTCGGGGATCACGAGCGCGATCACCTCGGAGCTCTGCCGCCGAAGAGTGCGCGCGGTGCGGTTCGGGAAGAACTTCAGCTGCGCGGCGGCCTGACGCACGGCCGTGACCTTCTCCTCGGAGACGCCGACGCCGTTGAAGACGCGGGAAACCGTCGCCGGGGACACGCCCGCGAGACGCGCCACGTCGTAGATGGTCGCCATCCCGCCCTGCCTTCTGTTGTCCGTCAGGACACACTATCGTGATGAAATCGATTGCAACAGTGGCAGGGAATCGATAGGGTGGCCGCACGCGCTGCCACGCCCCGCACGCGACTCCGCCCACTCGACACGAGGATGTGCCCCGCCATGACCTTTTCGGACCTGTCGTCCCTGTCCGCCTTGCGCACCGTGCAGACCCGGTCCATCTCCCCGGAGAACTTCGACGGCTCGGTCGGAGGCGGCGCCAGGGCGACCGAGGGGACGGGGGCCGACTGCGCCCGCGACCTGGGGCCCGGATGGAAGATCTCGCCGAGCGTCGACATCGCAGCGGGCGAGACGTTCGACCTCGCCGCGATCGACGGCGCAGGCAGGATCACGCACATCTGGATCACCACGCACACCGACAACTGGCGCACCCTCATCCTGCGCGCGTACTGGGACGGCGCGGCCGAGCCCGCCGTCGAGGTGCCCTACGGCGACTTCTTCTGCAACGGCTGGGGCGTGTTCGCGCAGGTGAACTCGCAGGTGATCGCCGCGAACCCGCACGGCGGCTTCAACTCGTACTGGCCGATGCCGTTCCGCGACGGGGCTCGCCTCACGATCGAGAACACCTCGGCAGTCGATGTGCGCGTCTACTACCAGGTGACCTACGAGATCGGCGGCGACTACTCCGCGGACGGCTACTTCCATGCGCAGTGGCGCCGCTCGAACCCGCTCGAGGAGCTCGTGCCGCACACGATCCTGGAGGGGATCGAGGGCCAGGGCCAGTACGTCGGCACCTACATCGCCTGGGGCGTGAACTCCAACGGCTGGTGGGGCGAGGGCGAGATCAAGTTCTACCTCGACGACGACACCGACCACCCCACGATCTGCGGCACCGGCACCGAGGACTACTTCGGCGGGGCGTGGAACTTCGACATCCCCGGCCAGGGGTACACGGCGTTCTCGACGCCCTACCTGGGCATGCCGCAGGTGATCCGCCCGGACGGGCTCTACGTCTCGCAGCAGCGCTTCGGCATGTACCGCTGGCACCTCGCGGATCCGATCCACTTCTCCACCGGGCTGCCGAAGGTCGACATCCAGGCGCTCGGGTGGCGCAGCGGCTGGCGCTATCTCCCTCTCCGCGACGACATCGCCTCCACCGCGATGTTCTACCTGGACCGCCCGACGGCCCGCCGCCCGAAGGCGCCTGCTGCTTCCGACATGGAGGTGCACCTAGGAACGGCCCCGGTGCCCGACCTGGGCACCACTCCCCCGCGCGAACCGCGCAGCTGAACCCGTCGCACGGCGAGCGCCGGCGACGCGAAGAAAGGAGAGGGCGATGAAGCCCCTGACCAGGATCGCGGCGGGCGCCGCGATCGCCTCCCTCGCCGTCGTCGCCTTCGCGGCCGCGGCCGCACCTCCGCCGGCCGTGGCCACCACGGCGACGACCCCGGCCACCGTCGTCGAGAAGCTCACCGGACCGGACGCCCCGAACAACACCTGGGGCCGCTGGGATGTGAAAGCCACCGACCTCGGCATCGGGTGGGATGACGGATCCGGCCACGTGCTCACCGCGTTCGGCGACACCTTCGGCAATTCCTGGACCGGCCCCGGCGGCGGTGCCCCGCCGAACGGGAACTGGCGCAGCAACGTGTTGCTGCGCTCGAGTGACACGGACCTCGCCGACGGCATGCTGTTCGACCACGCCGCACAGGATCCGCAGGGCATCGCGAAGCAGATCATCCCGTCGAAGAAGATCAACGGCGACGAGATCACCGTCATCCCCACGTCCGGCATCTCCGTCGGCGGCCGCCAGTATCTCGGCTTCATGTCGGTGCGCCAGTGGGGACCCCCCGGAGTGTGGGACACGAACCACGCGGGCATCGCCTACTCCGACGACGACGGCGAGACCTGGACCGTCTCCGACACCCGCTGGGACAACCCCGACGGTCACGACCCGTTCCAGATGCAGGCCTACGTGCAGAAGGGCGGCACTGTCTACGTCTTGGGCACGCAGAACGGCCGCAACGGCCCGGCCTCCGTGGCGAAGGTGCCGGCCCAGAAGCTGCTCGACAAGGCGTCGTACCGGTACTGGGACGGATCGTCGTGGAGCAAGGACGAGTCCGCGGCAAAGCCGGTCATGGACGCGCCGATGAGCGAGATGTCCGTGCAATGGGATGACTACAGCAAGCGGTTCCTGATGATGACGCTCTCCGGCGAGGACATCGTCCTGCGCACGGCGACCAACCCCGAAGGACCGTGGACGCCGGCGCAGACCGTGGCCAGCTCGACCGACTACCCCGCGCTGTATGGCGGCTACTTCCATCCGTGGAACAAGAACGGCGAGATCTACTTCACGATGTCGCAGTGGAACCCGTACAACGTCTATCTGATGCACCTGCGCATCGATCGCAACGGGACCATCGTCGATCCGAACCTCGTGTCGGATCCGAGTTTCGAACGCGCGACGACGCTCGGCGACGGCACGAACGGCACCTGGGGCGCGAAGCCCAACTCGGGTGTCGACGACGCCCCGGCCGCGGGCTTCACGGGCGACCACCGCGTGTTCGTGCGGTACAGCGACGGATGGCGCGATGTCTGGCAGGACGTGGCGGTGCAGCCGCACACGAGCTACCGTCTGACGGGCTTCCTCCGCACGTCGGTGAACAGCGACGCCGGGTACTTCGGCGCCCGCTCCCTCGACGGCACCGTGATCTCCGAGGCGCACTTCACCTCGGTCGGCGCATGGACGCGCTTCACCGTGACGTTCGACTCCGGCGATCGCGATCAGGTACAGCTCTACGGCGGCGTCTGGACGAACAGCGGCGACATCTGGATGCAGATGGACGACGTGGCGCTGGTGCGGGTGCCCTGATGCCGCGCTGAAACGCCGGCGCCGGCGTCGGCGTCGGCGCCGTGGCCGCCGGACCCCCGAAGATGGAAAACGTCGCTCCGAGCCGCGTCGGGGCAGCGAAATCCATCTCGCAGCCCGCGGCGCGGGATCCGAAGGATGGAAAACGTCGCTCCCATGGTCCTGGGAGCGACGTTTTCCATCTTTCGGCGCGGCTTGCGGTTCAGGCCACAGCGGTTCAGGCCAGGGCGCGCACAGGGCCGCGTAGCACGGCGCGATCGAGGCCGTAGCGACCCGCACCGGTGAAGGCGAGGGCGAGGGCGCCGGCGCCGAGCACGGCGGCGAACTCCCAGCCGCCGTCGCCGACCCAGATGCCGTTGCCGAGGTGCACGAGCACGATGGCTCCGACCATGTCGGCGGCCAGCAGCACGCCGACGGGGCGCGTGAACAGGCCGGCGATGAGCAGGATCCCGCCGACGAGTTCGAGGAACGCGATCACGGGTCCGGCGATCTCGGGCAGCGGGGCGCCCATGCCCGCGAAGGCCTGCACCGTGCCGGGCAGGGTGAACTCGAAGACCTTCTGGGCGCCGTGCGCGGCGAAGACGCCGCCGATCACGAGGCGCAGGACCAGGAGTCCGAGAGAGGCGGCGGGCTTCGTGGTGTTCGTCATTCCGGACAGCTCCTTCGTGGCAGGACACCGCGGCGAGCGCGGCTCGGGGCATCCGCCCCGCTCCTCCACGCTACGGAGCCGCCCCTGTCATGTTTCTGAACGCGGGCTCAATATCCGATGACGGATCCTCAGGACAGCGGCGGAACGTCCGCTTACACTGCACGGGTGGTGACGACGCAAGAGCGCTGGCTCGCGAGGCTGGCTCGCTTCAACGCGGAGCACCCCTGGTCGCACAATGACGCATACGTCCCCTGGGTTCTTTGGCACGCAAGACAGGTGCGGCGCCACGGCGGTACGCGCGCGCTGGACGTCGGATGCGGCACGGGTGGACTGTTGCGGCGCCTGTCCGGTGTTCTGGACGACGTCACAGGCATCGAGCCCGACCCGGTGACGGCAGCCCGTGCCGATGCAGACGTCGGTGGCGCGCGGTCGGTCGCAGTGCAGACCCTCGCTTTCGAGGATCTGCAGACCCGCGGTGCGCCCTACGACCTGATCACCTTCGTCGCAGTGCTCCATCACCTTGATCTCGTGCCCGCACTGGAGAAGGCGCGTGGGCTGCTGTCACCCGGCGGACGCATCCTCATCGCCGGTCTCGCCAAAGAGACTGAGGCGGACTTGCCCTGGACGGGGCTCTCGATGCTGCTCAATCCGCTGATCGGAGCGATCCGTCATCCGCGTCGAGCACGGCGATACCCCGAGGGCATGACGGCGCCGACGGCCGATCCACGCGAGACGTTCGAAGAGATCCGCCGCGCGACGAGCGCCGTGCTTCCCGGCGTCCGGATCCGCCGAGGGCTCTTCTGGCGCTACACCGCGATCTGGACGGCTCCCGTCTCCTGAGACCGGGCGTCGTCATCACCGCTCCGGTGGCGGCACGTTCCTCGTGTGCGCCTCCCTCAGGACGTCGGGATGACGATGATCGGCTGACTCGTCGGCTTCCCGGTGGGGGATCCCCCCGCGGGCTCGACGGTCACGGCGATCGCGTCGCCGGCGTGCATGCTTCCGCTCAGCTGAGCCGTCGTCGTGCCCGGCTCTGCGGCGAAGAGGCCGGCGGACACCGGCGCGTCGCCGCGGACGAACCACAGCTCGTAGGTCTGCTTCCCGTCCAGCGGCTCGAGCCCGTCGGACACGAGCACCGCCGTGCCGATAGACGCCGACCAGTGCGCGGTCGCGTGGCCGCCGGAGGGCAGAGACACGGTCTTCTGCGCCGCGTCGGGCGCGTTCTCGATCTTGTCCAGCGCGACGACCGCCGCCGGGCGCAGCAGTTGCGGAATCACGACGGAGGCGGCCACGCCGAGACCGACGATCAGCACGAGGCACGCGGCCAGCGCGAACAGCAGCCTGCGCGGTCGACGCGCGGGCTCCGCTGCAGCGGGCGCATCGGATGCGGCCGGATGACGCCCCTGTGCGGCGGATTCCACGGCCGGGGCCTGATCGCCCTCGCCGGGGACCGCCTCGGGCACGAGCTCCGAGGCCTGCGCGGAGGCGCCCTCGGAGTCCGGGTCCTGGGGCGTGACCGCGATGCGGGCGAGAAGCGCGTCACGAAGCCCGGAAGGAGGCGCGACCGGGGGCACCCCCTCAGCGAGGAGGGCGGCGGTCTCCACGTCGTCCTCGGCGATCGATGACCACTCGGGGTGCGCGGCGAGTGCGGCGCGGTAGCGTCGCTCATCCTCCGCAGACAGCGACCCGAGACTGTGGCCCGCGGCCAGCTCGGCGAACTCCGACTCGTTCATGCGTTCACCCCCCAGTGCGTCCGAAGACGCGTGAGTCCATCTCTCATCCGGGTCTTCACCGTTCCCAGCGGTGATCCCGTGAGCGTGGCGATCTCGCTCTGCGAGTAGCCGCCGTAGTACGCGAGCACGAGCGCCTCGCGTTGCGCGTCCGGCAGGGCGGACAAGGCGTCGACGACCCGGCCGGCTTCGATCGACAGTTCCGCCTGCTCGGCGACGCTGTCATGGGCGACGTCGAGGTCGCGTGCGCCGATCCGCACGTCACGGTCGGCGCTGGACTGCGAAGCCCGCACGCGGTCCACTGCCCGACGGTGCGCGATCGTCAGGATCCAGGTCCTCCCCCTGCCCCGGTCGGAGGCGAAGCGGGCTGCCGTCTGCCAGATCTCCAGGAAGACCTCCTGCAGCACCTCCTCGCTCTGAGAGCGATTCACCAGCACGCGGAGGATGAGGCCGAAGACGCGCGAGGACAGCATGTCGTAGAGCTCGGCGAACGCCGACTGATCGCCCTGCGCGACGCGCAGCAGCAGCGCGGACGCGAGGTCGTCGCCGCCGTCCTGCTCGGCGTGCTCCCGATCGTCGATCACCATGGGTTCCAGCATGCCTCACCTCCTCGCCCCGCATCGGCAATGCGTCGAGGGTGAGCACTGTCGCGTCCTTCCGTCTGCCCCTCCCCGCCGGACCGGATCGCATGCTCGGACGGTGCCGTCGATCATGCGATCCGGTCTGCGTGGCGGATCCGCAGGTCCTTACTGGGCCGGCGGCATCAGGACGGAGTCGACGAGATACACGGTCGCGTTCGCCGTGTGGACGCCGCCGCAGATCACGTTCGCGTCGTTGACCTTGAGGTTGTCCCCCGAACCGGTCACGGTCACCTCGCCGCCCTCGACGGTCTTGTGCGTGCCGACGATGTCCTTCGGCGAGATCTGACCGGCCACGACGTGATAGGTCAGGATCTTGCTGAGCGTGTCCGCGCCGGCGTCCGTCTTCAGCGTGTCGATGGTTGCGGGGTCGATCTTCTTGAACGCGTCATCGACCGGCGCGAAGACGGTGAACTCGCTCCCGTTGAGCGTGTCGACCAGGTTCACCTTCGGGTTGAGCTTGCCCGAGACGGCCGCGACCAGCGTGGTCAGCAGCGGGTTGTTGCTGGCGGCCGTCGCGACCGGATCCTGAGCCATCCCGGCGACGGATCCCGCGCCCGAGGGGACCTGCTGCGCGTAGGCGGAGCATCCGGGGCCGACCAGATCGGCCGCCGGATCCATCGTCTGGCTGGGCGACGCGGCCGGCGCGCTGGTGGCGGGCTCCGAGGACGAGCCGGACGACGAGCCCGACATCGACGAACAGCCCGTGAGGGCCAGGGCCGCGGCGGCGAGCAGGCCGGCGGTGGCGAGCGACGCCCTGGTGTGCAGGCGAGCAGTGGATCGCATGATCTTTCTCCTTTGACTGGTGCATCGTGACCGTTCATCGGCCGACACGATGCGTTCGGAGCCGCACCCGCACCGGATTGGATCCGGCCCGATCGCCATCCGATTCGCCGATCGCGACGAACCACGGGCATGGGTGAGAGCACAGGGAAAACAGGCGCACGGATCTGGGCCGCCGTGGCGGGGGTCGTGAGCGGCATGGTGTTCGTCGCCGCCGCCGAGATCACGGCCTTCCTCGTGGCGCGCGACGCGAGTCCGTTGCTCGCGGCGGGCTCGTTCGTCATCGACATCGTGCCGCAGTGGGCGAAGGAGCTGGCGATCGAGCTCTTCGGCACCAATGACAAGCTCTTCCTCCTGCTGACCCTCGGCGTCGGCGTGCTCCTGCTCGCGGCCGTCGCGGGTCTTCTCGAGCGCCGGTACCGCTGGGCGGGCGTCGCGGTGTTCGCGGCCGCCGGCGCCGCCGGGACGCTGGCCGCACTGACTCGCACAGGGGCGACGCCGTTGTCCGCCCTGCCATCGCTCATCGGCGGGATCGCGGGCTGCGTGTTCCTGACGACGTCGATCGCAGCGCTGCGCCGATGGCGCACTGCAGGGGTCGCCGGCGACCGGGGATCGGGCCCGGATCGGCGGCGCTTCCTCCTGCTGACCGCAGTGGGAGCGGTCACCGCGATCGTGGCGGGTACGGGCGCCCGCCTCGGAAGTGCGGCGACCACCTCGGTCGCCGCCGTGCGCAAGGCGCTGCGCCTGCCGGAGCCGCTGTCGCGGGTCACGGTGCCTGCGGGAGCCGAGCTCGACATCCCGGGCCTCTCGCCGCTCTTCACCCCCAACGCCGATTTCTATCGCGTCGACACGGCGCTTTCGGTGCCGGCGATCGCCCCGGCGGACTGGCGGCTGACGATCGACGGCATGGTCGGCAGAAAGGTCGAGCTGAGCTTCGACGAGCTGCTGCGCATGGGCCTGCGGGAGTACGCCGTGACGTTGACCTGCGTCTCCAATCAGGTCGGCGGCGATCTCGTCGGGACCGCGCGGTGGCTCGGCGTCCCAGTGCGCGAGGTCCTGGCCCGCGCGCACCCCGCACAGGGGGCCGACATGGTGCTCTCTCGCAGCAGCGACGGATTCACCGCGAGCACGCCGCTCGACGCACTCACCGACCCGGGACGCGATGCGATCCTCGCCGTCGCGATGAACGGCGAGCCTCTGCCGCCGGAGCACGGGTTTCCGGTGCGAATGGTCGTGCCCGGGCTCTACGGCTACGTCTCGGCGACGAAGTGGCTGACCGGGATGACGATCACGACGTTCGAGAAGGATCAGGCGTATTGGACGCCGCGCGGGTACAGCGCGCAGGCGCCGATCAAGCTGTCGAGCCGGATCGACACCCCGCGCATCGACAAGGAGATCCCGCCGGGGACCGCCCGGATCGCCGGGGTGGCCTGGGCGCAGACTGTCGGGATCCAACGGGTGGAGGTGCAGATCGACGATGGCCCCTGGCAGACCGCGACCCTATCCGCGCCCGTCAGTGACGACACCTGGGTGCAGTGGTTCCTCGACTGGAACGCGACGAGCGGCAGCCACACGCTGGTCGTCCGCGCGACCGATCGGCACGGACGGATGCAGGAGCAGGAGCGCACCCCGATCGCGCCGAACGGATCGACCGGATGGCAATCGACCGTCGTCCGCGTCGGCACGGCCGGCTGAGCCGCGAGAGCGCGCCGGGCATGGTGCCGGCGCGCGACCCGCCACACGGCGCCGTCAGACGAGGCCTTGGATCCGGAACTGCTCCACGTGGTACACGCTGTTGTTCCCCGTGTTCCACTGACTCACGCTGAGATGCAGATCCGACAGCGTCGAGCCGGGCAGGATGTACCCGCCGTAAAGCTGGGCGACGTGGGTCGCATCCTCGGCGCCCCAATTCCCGCCCCAGAGCAGGGTTGTCTTCGCCGCCGTGTAGAGGTTGTCGGTCGGTGTGTTCACGATCATCGCGTCGATCCGGTAGGCATCGGCGTTGAACCAGGTCAGGATCCACTTGCCTCCGAGAGGTCGCAGGCACATCTCGCCGAACTTGCCGGGGAGCACCTCGGTCGCAGGGTTTCCCCAGCCCCACGCACCGTTCGCGAAGCCCCACGGCTGGTACGCCGACAAGGTGGTCATGCTGTTCTGCGGCACTCGGTAGAGCACGATGCCCTTGTCGCGCTGGAATCCCGTGCCGTAGATGTAGACGTAGCCGTCGTTGCCCTGACCCCAGGTGATGCACTGGAAGTGACCGCCGGCCATGTCGGCCGGGAACTTCAGTCCCGTGTGCTGCCAGGTCGCCCCGGAGTCGTCGGACTGCCACAGCTCGGTCCAGCGCACCGCGCCGAAGGTCGGTCCGTTCACGATGGCATGCAGGTACATCCGGGATCCGATCGTGATCACGTCGGAGGGGATCACGGTCTCGTAGTACGCATCGTGCGGGTAGTACCAGAGCTGAGGCGCCGTGACCTGCGTGTTCGCGCCCGCGCCCGCCGCGCCGTTGAACACGACCCCGGTGGTGAGGTCGGTGGTCGAGGAGTACAGCGCGACCGGGGAGCGCCAGTTCGTGCCGCCCACGGCGTCAGCCCAGGTGTCGCCGAACAGGAACAGCAGTCGCCCGTCGGGCGTGCGGGCGGGGATCCCGAGATCGGTCGCGCCGACCCCGTACTGCACCCCCGCCTGCGTGCCGGCGAGCACCTTCATGCGGGTCACGGTGAGTCCCGCGGCCGCCGCAGGGCTCGCGCCCAGCGCCGAGACGCCGAGCGCGGCGCCGGCGGCGAGCGCTCCCTGCAACAGGCTGCGGCGGGTCAGCCCGTGGGCGGGACGGATCACTTCTTCGGACATGGCCTTCTCTCCTTCGAGAACGCGACCGGCTACTTGAGGCCGGCCATCTTGATGTTGCCGATGATCTGACGCTGGAAGATGAGGAACAGGATCACGACCGGGGCCGCGGCGAGCACGGATCCGGCCATGAGCAGGCCCAGCTCGCTCGAACCGCGCCCGGTGCGGAACTCGGCGAGGTACTGCTGCAGCACGAACTTCTCCGGCGAGGTGATCGTCATGATCGGCCACACGTAGGAGTTCCAGTAGGCGAGGAACGCCGTGATTCCCATGACGACGAACGGCGGCTTCGACAGGGGCAGGAAGATCCGCACGAAGATGCCGAACCGGCCGCAGCCGTCGAGCATCGCCGCCTCCTCGAGGCTGGCCGGGATGTTCAGGTAGAACTGCCGGATGAAGAACACCGACGCGGCGCTGGCCGCCCCCGGGATCACCAGCACAGCGAGCGTGTCGAGCATCGCGAGCTTGGTCACGACGATGAAGCTCGTGAGCAGGATCGTCATCCCCGGGATGAACATGGTCGTGAGGACGGCGACCCACAGCGTGCGCTGGAACCGGAACTCGAGCCGCGCGAAGGCGTAGGCCGCGAACGAGTTCACCGTCAGGCTGAGCACGGTGAACAGGATCGCGCCGAGGAACGTCCAGCCGAGCGTGCGCAGGAACGTCTCGTCGCCGAGGATCTTGCCGTAGTTCTCCCAGTGCCACACCTCGGGGAAGAACTGGAACGGCGTGCTCAGAACCTCGGTCTTCGCCTTGAAGCCGGCGATCACCATCCAGGCGAGCGGGAACAGTGCGGCGAGCAGGAAGATCAGGCCGACCACGCCCTTGCCGACGAAGGCGGCCCAGCCTCCGATGCCGTGTGGCACTTTGAACCGCCAGTGGTCCTTGCCGTCCAGGACGATGCGGGTGGTCTCGGGCACGGTCGTCGGGTACGTCGCGCTCATCAGTCGACCAGCCTTTCGGAGTTGATGAACTTGAACACGAGGGCCGACACGGATCCCAGCACCACGAACAGCAGCAGCGCCGCGGCGATCGAGTAGCCCACGTTCACGTCGTTGCGGAAGTGGTTGAAGATGAACAGGTTGGGCAGGGTGGTCGAGTCCAGCGGACCGCCCTGGGTCATCACGAGGGGCAGCTCGAACTGCTGGATCGCGGCGACGAAGCCGGTGATGAGCAGGTACAGGAACACGTTCTTCATCTGCGGCATCGTGATGTAGAAGGTCTTCTGCCACCAGCCGGCGCCCTCCATCGCCGCCGCCTCGTAGTACTCGGTCGGGATGTCGACCATGGCGGCGACCATGATGAGCGAGGTCAGACCCATGCCGAGCCAGACCGCCGGGACGGCGACGGCGAGCAAGGCCCAGGCCGGATCCCCGATCCAGGAGACCGCGTCGATGTGGAACGCAGCGAGCAAGGCGTTCAGGATTCCGCCGTCATAGGCGTAGATCACCACGAAGATGATGGACGCGATGACGCCGGAGATGATCGTCGGGATGTAGATGCTGACCTTGAGGATGGTCGCGAGCCGACGCGACAGGCTCACCACGAGGCTCGCGAACAGGAAGGCCAGCACGAGCATCGCAGGCACCGTCATCAGCACGAACAGGAAGCCGCGGCCGATCGTGGCGACGAACAGCGGGTCCGTCAGCACGTCGGCGTAGTTCTTCCACCCGACGAACTGCGGATCCTTGTAGAAGCTCCAGTCCTGGAAGGACAGGAAGCCGGCGTACACCGCCGGCCAGGCGACGAAGACGCCGAGCAGGATCACCACGGGGGCGAGCATCAGGTAGGCGAGCTTGGTGTCTCGGTTCCGGTACCGCGCGTGCCGGCGCCTGACCGCGCGCCGGTCGTCGATGACTTCGGCGGACATCGTGCCTCCTCGTCGTTCTGAGGTGCGGGGCGTCGGCTGCGCGGTCGGGGACGGCCTCGCAGCGGTCCCCGCCCGCGCCGCGCTCACTTCTTGGGGGCCTTGCTGGGCAGATCCTGCGACTGGATGACCTTCTGGATCGCGGCATCGGCCGTGTTGATCGCGTCATCCGGCGAGGCCGCGCCCTTCATCACCGACTCCATGGCGGTCCCGATGGCGAGCGACACGTCCCACGGGTAGGTCGGCTCGGGGATCGCGTCCGGCGCGATGTCCTTCGTGATGACCTTCGACCACGGAGCCTTGGCTGCGGCCTCGTCCTTGGCGACTGCATCCTGCACGGAGGTGCGCACGGGGACCTTCGTGAACTGCGTGTTCACGAAGAAGGGCACGAGGTTCTTCGGGTCGCCGGCGAGAGACCACTCGAGGAACTTTCCGGCAGCGTCCGCGTGCTTGCTCTTCGCGTCGATGACCCACTTGAAGTTGCCGAGGGTGGTCGCGGTGCGACCGTCGGCGCCGGAGGCGTTCGGGAAGGCGCCGATGCCGGTCTTGGTGAGCAGGTCGGGATAGTCGGATCCGATCTCCGACATCATCCACGAGCCGGAGACCTTGAAGGCGACCTTCTTCTGGCCGAAGTCCTTGCCCTCGACATAGGCGGCGAGCGCCTGCTTGGGCATGTATCCCTTGTCCCAGAGCTCCTTGTACTTGGACATCAGGTCACGGTACGCCGCGTTGTCGATGGCGGGCTTGGCCCAGTCGTCGGTGAGCGCGGTGTGCCCGGCGAAGTTGTACTGCTGCCCGACGGTCGACCAGGCGAAGGTGATCGCGTCGGACGCCGGCGAGATGCAGTACTGACCCTGCGCGAGCGTCGGCTGGATCTTGGCGCAGTCGGCGAGCAGGTCGTCCCAGGTCGCCGGCGCCTTATCGGTGTCGACGCCCGCCTTGGACAGCATGTCCTTGTTCCAGAACAGCACCGTCTGCGCCTCCTGCAGGAGCGGGTACGCGTAATAGGTGCCGCCGATCTCGGACACGGACTTGGCGGAGTCGATGATCTCACCGAGCTTCGACTTGTCCACGACCTTCCCGAGGTCGTAGAGCTGCCCGGCGTTGACCGCGTCCTGGATGCTGCCGGAGTGCGTATAGATGTCAGGGGCCTTGCCTGCCGCCTGGGCAGCCTTCATCTTCTGATCCCAGGCATCCGCCGGGATCTCGGTGTCCTTGACGACGATCTTGTCCTGGGAGGCGTTGAACTTCTTGACGATGTCCTTGTACCAGGCGTTCTCGGGGGGAGTGAAGGTGCGGTGCCAGAACTCGATCGTGGTCTTGCCGGAGCTGTCGCCTCCGCCTCCCGCGGCCTGCCCCGGTGTGCTCGAGCCGCAGCCCGCGAGCAGTCCTACCGCCGTGATGCCGCCGAGTGCGGCCATCACCACCCGGCGCGTGCGCTGTGTGTCCGTCTTCATGGGTTCCTCCTCGGGAACACGACTTCCTCGTCGAATCGGTGCTGGGTCCGGCACAGGGGGCCGGGTCCGCGGTCGCGCTGAGTCGGCATCGACCGGGCTGCATTCAGAGTAGGCGAAATCGATTTCAGACACAAGATGCTCTTGACCGATCAGGGCAACTCCGTGCGAGCGAAAGCCGATTCCTCTACTTGCGGCATCGCGCCCACCCTTTCCACCACGACCGAAGCGCCTCTAGAGTCGATACGTAGGAAATCGATTTCAGGCGAGATGTTCCTCATTCCCAGCCGTGAAGACACTCGCGAAAGCCCCGAAGGAGTTCCATGATGACGTCCGCTTTCGGATCCGCCTCACCAGCCGATCTCTCCGGGCGATGGATCCGTCCTGCCGGTCGTTTCCCGCGCGAACCCCGCTGGGGTCATCCTGCGGGAATGCAGCTGGGGATCAGTCCGGCGCCGCGCGGACTTCTGCAGATCTTCACCCCGTATCTGGAGCATCCGCGGGGGCGGCTGGTGAACTACATCGCCGTGGAGCCGGTACCCGCGGGCAGCGAAGAGCGCGGCTATTCGGAGCTGGAGCCGAGCAGGCTCGACCCCGGCCAGCGCGGCAAGCGGATGTGGGCCGTCGACGACCCGTCCGATGCTGCGGTGCGGGCACGGCTGGATCCCGATCCCGGAATCGTCGACACCGCGGACGGTGTGGAGCGGCTCACGATCTGGATCCGGGTCGAGCCGTTCGACGACGGAGCACAGGTGCAGGCGCGGGTGCGATTCAGGGCCGACCGTCCGCACGAGGTGGAGCTGGCGGGTTACGCCGTCTCCGGCTCGGCGCCCCTGGATCGGCTGGTGCTCACGGCGACCATGGGCAACTGGGCTCGGCTGCGCCGGCTCGAGCTCGCCGACCGCGTACTCACGCCCGCCGGGCTCTGGCCCGGGTTCACCGGCACCGGGTTCGCCGCGCACGCCTCGTTCGGACTCGACGAGCTCACCCGCGAGGGCGGGGCTGCGCTCGTCTCCGCGACGGGCGACGAGGACGATCCGTGGTCGGTCAGGTACAGCGCGGACACCGCGGAGCACTGGCGGTTCCTCGGACGCAGGATGCGGCAGACCTGGCGGGTGGACGACCCGCATCCCGCCCTCCGTGCACAGGTCAACGCGCGGTGGTCGTACTGGGCGAGCGCCTCGGAGATCCCCGGCGGGCCCGCCTACGAGAACCTCGAGATCGTGGAACCGTTCCGACAGGGCGCCGCGCTGCGCTTCATCGTCGAGCCGCTGGACTGATCGCCGGCGCCCGCGGCGGAGGCCTGCATCGCCGGCGCGGCTCTGCCTGCGCTGCCTCAGCGCTGGCTGTCGTCCGGGTCGTCGGCGATGGCGTCGGCCCGCTCCGGGCCGCTCCCCCATGGTCGCCACAGCACCACTTCGGTGGAGCGGCGGATCCGGCGCCCGGACGGGACGGCCATGACGGATCCGGTCGTTCCGGCGGCGAACACACGCACGCCGGGGCGGTTCGCGCGCTCCTCGCGCAGGTCGTGCTCGAGCTCGCCTACGCGGCGACGCAGGGTGCGCACCTCGTCCTCGAGGTCGAGCAGGCGCGCGATCGCGGGCAGGCTCATCCCCTCTCCGGACAGCTGGGCGACCTCGCGCAGCTGCTCGATGTTGCGCATCGAGTAGCGGCGGGATCCGCCCCTGGTGCGGCCGGGCACGACCAGCCCGATGCGGTCGTACTGCCGCAGGGTCTGCGGGTGCATTCCGGCGAGCTCGGCCGCGACCGCGATCGCGAAGATCGGGGTCTCGGTGTTCATGCGTTCATCGGCCATGCCGCACCACATCCCACGGGGTCGTTGAGCGAGCCGAAGGCGAGACGAAACGCAGAGACGAAACGCAGGCTCCTTCGAGAGCGCCGCGTTTCGTCCCGCGCGGCCTGCGGCTGTGCTCGTTCAACGACCGGGAGAGGTTCATCCCCGTGCCTTCGCCAGCAGCTCGGTGCGCGGGTTCTCGGCGGGCTCCGCCTCACGGAAGCGCTCCAGCGCCTCGCGCGCGGCGTCGTCGAGGTGCGACGGCACGGCCACCTGGACCTCGGCGAGCAGGTCGCCGACGCCCTTCGACGTCGTGACGCCGCGGCCCTTGACCCGCAGCACCCGGCCCGACGGAGTGCCGGGCGCGACCTTGAGCTTGACCGGATCCCCACCGAGGGTCGGCACCTCGATGGTGGCGCCGAGCGCGGCCTCGGTGAACGTGACCGGGACCGTCACCCGCAGGTTCAGCCCATCGCGGGTGAACACGGGGTGCGGCTTCACGGCCACCTGGACCACGATGTCGCCGTTCTCGCCGCCGTCGGGCGAAGGCCGCCCACGGCCGCGCAGACGGATCTTCTGCCCGTCCTTCACGCCCGCGGGAATCTTCACCTTGAGCGGGCGGCCGTCCTCACCCTGCAGCGTGACGGTCTCGCCCTGCACGGCGGTCGCGAACGACAGCGTCGTGCGGGCCGTGACGTCGGCGCCCTTCTGCGGGCCGCCGTAGCCGCGGAACCCGCCGGAGGGCTGGCCGAACCGACCGGATCCGAACCCGCCGCCGCCCTGGTTGAACATCGCGAAGATGTCGTCGAAGTCGGCGGACTGCCCGCCACGGCCCCGGTTGAACGCGCTGAACACGTCGTCGAACCCGCCGTTGCCGGCACTGCCCGGAGCCGTGAAGCGCGCGCCACCGGCGCCCATCGCGCGGATCTGGTCGTACTCGGCACGCTGCTCGGTGTCGGAGAGCACCGAGTACGCCTCGCTGATCTCCTTGAACTTCGCCTCCGCCGCGGCATCGCCGGGGTTGGAGTCGGGGTGGTACTTGCGCGCGAGCTTGCGGTAGGTCTTCTTCAGATCCGCCTCGGACACGTCCTTTCCGACGCCGAGGGTCTTGTAGAAGTCCTTGTCGAACCAGTCCTGGCTAGCCATCGATCACCCCCTACTCAGCAGGAACGGCGACGACGACCTTGGCGGGACGCAGCTCGACATCGCCCAGGCGGTAGCCCACCTCGACGACCTCGAGCACGACGGCCTTCTGCACGCCCGTGGTGGGCTGCTGGAAGATCGCCTCGTGCTGCTGCGGGTCGAACTCGTCACCCTTCTCGCCGTACGAGACCACGCCGAGGCGCTCCACGACCGAGCGCACCTTGTCGGCGATCGCGGCGAAGGGGGTCCCCTCCTGCAGATCGCCGTGCTGGGCGGCGCGGTCGAGATCGTCGAGCACGGGGATCAGGCCCTTGGCGGCCTCGCCCTTCGCGCGCTGGATCTCGACGCCGCGCTGCTCCTCGGTGCGGCGGCGGTAGTTGGCGTACTCGGCCTGAAGACGCTTGAGGTCGACGAGCAGCGTGTGCTCGGCGTCGGCGAGGGCCGCGTCCTCCGCGGCGTCCTCGGCGAGCGCGTCGTCGCTCTGCGCGATGTTCAGGATGTCGTCGACCGTGAGCTCGTCATCGGCGCCGGAATCCGGCTGGGGGCCGGACGCGTTCGCGTCCGACCCCTCGCTCGGAACTCCGGCGTTCTCGTCGAAGTCCTTGGGATCCGTCATTACTTCTTCTCGTCCTCGTCGTCCACGACCTCGGCGTCCACGACGTCCTCATCGGACGCCGCACCCTCGGCCGCCGGCTCGCCCTGCGGGGCGGCCGCGTCAGCCTGGGACTGCGCGTAGATGGCTTCGCCGAGCTTGCCCTGCGACTGGTTCAGCTTTTCGAACGCGGTCTTGACGGCCTCGTCGTCATCACCGGCCAGCGCGGTCTTCAGCGCGTCGACGTCGGCCTTGACCTCGGTCTTCACATCCTCGGGGAGCTTGTCCTCGTTCTCCGAGATCAGCTTCTCGATCGAGTAGGAGAGCGTCTCCGCCTGGTTGCGGATCTCGGCCGACTCGCGGCGCTTCTTGTCCTCGGCGGCGTGCTCCTCGGCCTCGCGCACCATGCGGTCGATGTCGTCCTTGGACAGCGAGGAGCCGCCCGTGATCGTCATCGACTGCTCCTTGCCGGTGCCCTTGTCCTTGGCGGACACGTGCACGATGCCGTTCGCGTCGATGTCGAAGGTGACCTCGACCTGCGGGATGCCGCGCGGGGCCGGCGCGATGCCGGTCAGCTCGAAGGTGCCCAGCGGCTTGTTGTCGCGGGTGAACTCGCGCTCGCCCTGGAAGACCTGGATCGCGACCGACGGCTGGTTGTCGTCGGCGGTGGTGAAGGTCTCGCTGCGCTTGGTCGGGATGGCCGTGTTGCGCTCGATGAGCTTGGTCATCATGCCGCCCTTGGTCTCGATGCCGAGACTCAGCGGGGTGACGTCGATGAGCAGGACGTCCTTGCGCTCACCCTTCAGCACACCGGCCTGCAGGGCGGCGCCGACGGCGACGACCTCGTCCGGGTTGACACCCTTGTTGGCCTCCTTGCCGGTCTCGCGCTTGACGAGCTCGGCCACGGCGGGCATACGGGTGGATCCACCGACGAGCACGACGTGAGCGATGTCGCCGACCTTGATGCCGGCCTCGCGGATCACGTCCTCGAAGGGCTTCTTGGTGCGGTCCAGGAGGTCCTTGGTGAGGTCCTCGAACTTCGCGCGGGTGATCGTCTCGGAAAGCGACACGGGGCCGTTCTCGGTGAGCGACAGGTACGGCAGGTTGACGCTGGTCGACGTGGAGGAGCTGAGCTCCTTCTTCGCCTGCTCCGCGGCCTCCTTGAGGCGCTGCAGCGCGATCTTGTCGCCCGAGACATCGACGCCCGTCGAGTCCTTGAACTGCTTGATCAGGTAGTCGACGAGACGCTGGTCCCAGTCGTCTCCGCCGAGGCGGTTGTCACCGGCGGTGGAGCGCACCTGGATGGTGGAGAAGTCGTCATCCTTGCCCACCTCGAGCAGGGAGACGTCGAACGTGCCGCCACCGAGGTCGAAGACGAGGATGAGCTCGTCCTCCTTGCCCTTGTCCAGGCCGTAGGCCAGGGCCGCGGCGGTGGGCTCGTTGATGATGCGCAGGACGTTCAGGCCCGAGATCTCGCCGGCCTCCTTGGTGGCCTGGCGCTCGGCGTCGTTGAAGTACGCGGGGACCGTGATGACCGCGTCGGTCACGGTGTCGCCCAGGTAGGCCTCGGCGTCGCGCTTCAGCTTCATCAGGATACGCGCGGAGATCTCCTGCGGCGTCCACTTCTTGCCGTCCACGTCGAACGACCAGTCGGTGCCCATGTGGCGCTTGACCGAGGCGATCGTGCGGTCGACGTTGGTGACGGCCTGGCGCTTCGCGGTCTCGCCGACGAGCACCTCCCCGTCCTTGGTGAAGGCGACCACCGAGGGGGTGGTCCGGAAGCCTTCTGCGTTGGCGATGACCTTGGGCTCGCCGCCCTCGAGGACGCTGACGACGGAGTTCGTCGTACCGAGGTCGATACCGACAGCACGTGCCATTTGTTTTCTCCTTCAGTCGGAAGTTTCGTGGAAGTCTGCGCGAACTCCGGATCTCCAGGGATGACCCTGCAAAACCTGAGTCGCGATGGCTCAACGATACGCCCCCTGTCAAGCGATGTCAAACAAACTTGATACGCCACCACTCAACTTTTGCCGCAGCGCCGATGGATAGTTCACCCCATCGTGCGGACGCACAGCAGATCCCTAGGATCAGGGCATGACCTCACGCACCCGCACCGCATCTGCCGCGATCCGCCTCGGCGTCGCCGCACTCCTCCTGGCCGCTGTGCTGCCGCTGAGCGCCTGCCTGAACCCGTTCGACCTCATCCCGAAGGGGCCGGCCAAGAGCCCCACGTCCGAACCGACCGCCGATGCCGGCACCGTGACGGAAGCACCGACCGACACGCCCTCCTCCGGATCGCTGTCCTTCGAGGATCCGTCCCTGCCTGCGGGTACGGCCGCAGAGTGGTCGGACGGCCTGATCAGCGACAGCGAGTGGGACTACACCACCCCGGACGACGGCAAGGGCAACTGGGGCTTCACCCGCAAGGACGGGGTCTGCCAGGCGAAGTTCTGGCAGGGCACCATGACGTGGAACGGTCAGACCGACGACCGCTCCGCGTCGGACGCGGTCCTCGCGGCCGTCCTCGGCACGACGCCCGACGCAGTGTCGGACAAGGCGTTCGACGACACCCTGAAGAACGCGAACAGCCAGACGACGGCCATCTCAAGCCGCGCGCTGACCTACCCCGCGGACAAGGGCAGCGGATATGCAGCGGCGCGTGGATTCCTGAACGTCGGCCTGGGATTCTACGTCGCGGTGACGTGCACCGATGGCTCAGCATCCTCGGTCGTGAGGGACGTGCTCGACAAGGACGCAATCCTCATCCACTGATCTCGCACGGCCCGGATCTCGCACAGCACGACTGACCGGCGGCCGAACCGCCGCGTCAGGCGAGCAGCCGTCCCCAGCGCGCGTCGAGCAGAGGGGATCCGGCCAGCTCCAGGCAGTGCCACAGCGTGACCGCCACGGAATCGAGCACAGGAACCCCGGTGCAGGCCTCGACCTCCGCCGCGATCGGCGCGCCGTACAGGTTGGTGCACAGGTAGACGAGCGCGTCGGGGCCCGCCTCGGCGAGCGCGATCGACGGATCCACGAGCGCCTCGGGCCGCACCCGGCCGAACGACTCGTTGTCGCTCAGCCCGAGCGCGATGTGGCCGGTGACGGTGACGCCGTTCTCGCTATAGCGGGCGGCGACCTGCGCGTTCACGTCGGCGGTGTACGGCGTGAGCAGGCCGATGTCGGAGATCCCGAACCGCCGGAACGCCGCGAAGTATGCGAGCGTCGACGTCGTGGCCGGCACGCCCGTGGCCCGGGTGATCTCGGCGGCGATCGCCTCGTCGTGCGCGACGCCGAGCCACGATCCCGAGGTGCCGTTCCAGGCGATCACGTCGACGTCGGCGGTGGCGAGCATCTCCGCGGCCGCGCGCATCCCCGCGGCGTCGAACTGCTGGTCGGATCCGGCGTCGAGGGCGATGCGGGTCACCGGGATACGCGCGGAGTGCACGGTCACGTCGTCCCGCTCCCCCAGGATCCGGTACGTCATCGGCTCCAGGCAGGTGTTCGACGACGGGACGATCATCCCGATCCGAGTCGGCCGCGACGCGGCCAGGACATCCGATACGGCGCTCATGCGGTCCTCCCCGCCAGTGCGCGCTCGGAGCGCCGGCCCGACGGGGCCGCCGGCTGCGGCTCCCGCTCGATGAAGCGTCCGATCGCGCCGGGGTCGTGGAAGCCCTCCTCATCCAGGACGGCCCGGCCGCCCGCGACGACGACCTGGGGCCAGCCGCGCAGCGTCTTGCCGTCGAACGGCGAGAAGTCGGTGCCCATGTGCAGCGCCGTTCCGTCGACGCGCCGTTCCTCCGCGGGGTCGAAGATCACCAGGTCGGCGTCCTGACCGACCGCGATGCGGCCCTTGCCGGGAAGGGCATTGATGCGGGCGGGCGCCGCGGAGAAGAGATCCGCGAAGCGCTGCAGCACGACGTCGGTGATCGGCGCCCCGTCGGTCAAGGAGGTGAATGCGGCGGGCATGCGCGTCTCCACGCCCGGCAGCCCATGCGGCATCTGCCGGATGTCGTCGGTGTGCTCGCGCTTCTGGCCGAGGTCGTAGCACGAGTGGTCGCTGGCGACCGTGTCGACGGATCCGTCCGCGAACCGCTCACGCAGGGCCGCGACCGTCGCCGCGTCCCGCATCGGCGGGCAGCAGGCATACCACTCCGGGAACCGGGAGGCGTAGACGCCGTCGTCCAGCAGCAGGTAGTGCGGGCAGGTCTCGGAGTACGCCTCAACCCCGCGCAAGCGGGCGTCCGAGACGAGGTCGACCGCACCGGGTGTGGACTGGTGCACGAAGTAGACCGGGGTGCCGATGTACTCGGCCATCGCGAGCACCTCGCGCACCGAGGCCTCCTCGGCGAGCTCAGGGCGGGTCTCGTGCAGGTGCTCGATGCCGATCTCGCCGCTGTCGGCATGGTCCTGCGTGCAGTCGACGATGATCGCGTCGTGCTCGGCGTGGATGATCGTCATCCCGCCGAGGCGCTTCATCTCCTTCATCACCTTGAGCACGGTGTCGTTGTCGCTCATGGTCGATCCGCGGTTGGTCATGTACATCTTGACCGAGCGGATGCCCATCGCGGCGAGCGCGTCCAGCTGCGCGGGCACGGTCTCATCCCACGCGACGACGGAGCCGTGCAGGGCGACGTCGCAGCGCGACGCCCGCGCCAGGTCGCGCTTGTTCCGGGCGGCCGCGAGGGGGCTTTCGGTCGCGTCCCGGGGGATGCCGAAGTCCATGATCGTGGTGGTGCCGCCCCAGAGCGCCGCGGCGCTGGTGATGGCGAAGTCGTCGAGGGTGCGGTACCGGCCGGTGATCTGCGCGACATGGCAGTGCCCGTCGACTCCGCCGGGGATCACGGCGCGGCCGGCGGCGTCGATGACCCGGCCGGCGGCGGGAATCGGATCCGAGACGGCGAGGATCGCGTCGACCCTGCCGTCCACGATCACGATGTGGCCGGACGAGACGCCGTCCGCATTGACGATCCGGGCGTTCGCGATGACGAGGTCCGACATGATCAGTTCACTCCTTCCGAGATGTCCGTGGCGTTCTGCGCACGGTCGAGCGCCCGCTCCAGCGCCGGGCTGAGGCCGCGGCGGGGCTTGCGCGGCGGGGCGGCGAACGCGCCCGCCCGGTGCGTGCCGGAGGCAAGTCCGACCACCGCTTCGGCGAGCCGCACCCCGGCGCCGATGCCGTCCACGACCGGGACGGGGATCTGCGGGGCGACCTCGCGCGCAAGGCCGGCGAGCGGCGCACCCGCGAGGATGATCACATCCGCGCCATCCTCGGCGACCGCGCGCTGAGCGAGCGCGACGAGAGTGGGGCCGAAGTCCTGCTGGACGCTCCCGATGCCGCCGAGGGCCTCCGTGATGGACCGGATGGAGGCGAGGCGCCCGGCGAGACCGAAGCCCTCGACGCAGTCGCGGTACCACGCGGTGATCCGGTCCGAGATCGCGATGATCGAGAAGCGATGCCCCTGCAGCGCCGCGGCGCAGAGCGCGGCCTCGGTGATTCCGATCACGGGCACGTCGACGAGCTCCTTGAGCGCCGGCATGCCGGGATCGCCGAACGCCGCGACCACGACGCCGTCGACCTCGCCCGCGTGCTCGGCGATCACGTCGGCCACAGCTCCCGCCGCGATGAGCGACTCGAGCCGGGTCTCGATGTACTCCACGCCGTAGGGCGCCGTCTGCACCTGCAGCTCGGTGTCCGGGCGCGCGGAGCGCTGCGCCTCGGCGCGGATCAGCTCCGTGACCGCGGAACTCGTGTTGGGGTTGATGATCAGCAGTCTCATGTCGTCCTCTCTGCGGCCGACCCGGACTGCCGAGGGCAGCTCACACGGTGTCGGGATACTGTTCGCGGTACTTCTCGATGTGGTGGGCGGACTGCGCGGCCGCCCGGTCGGGGTCGCCGCTGGCGATGGCGGTCAGCAGCAGCTGGTGCTCCTCGACGAGCTCCGGAAGGTCCCGGACGTGGCGGAACAGCCAGTGCATCCGGCCCTGCAGCGGCTCCAGCGCGGTGCGGAGGAAGTCGTTGTCCGCGATCCGGGTGACCTCGTCGTGGAACTCGCTGTTCAGGGCGTGGGTCTCGGCCAGGCTCCCCCGGACGAGCGCCTCCTTCGAGCGGTCGACCAGTGCGGTCAGACGGTCGATGTCGTCCGGGGTGGCGCGCTGCGCCGCCAGCCGGCAGGCCAGCACCTCCAGGGCGATCCGCACGCTGAACAGGTCGTCCACCTGATCCGCATCGAGCGACGCGACCACGGATCCCCGCGTCGCGGGCTCCGTGACCAGGCCCTCCTGCTGCAGCATCCGCAGCGCCTCGCGGACCGGAAGGCGGGACACATTGAACTCCGCGGCGAGGTCGCGCTCCACCAGCCGGGATCCCGGGGTGTACTGCCCCTCGAAGATCCTGTTGCGGACGGCGTCCCTGATCACCTCGCGCAGCGGCTTGGCCCGCTGACTGGCATCGACTGTCTGCTCCACGGGGCCGCCCTCCGCCTTCTCCGGTTCTGGGATCCCAGCCTAGCGACACGCCCCGTCCGTGAATCGGGACGGAGTCCGATCCACGGACGGGGACGATCATGCGCGCACGAGCCGCTTGCTGTAGTCGAGCGCGAGCACCGAGACGCCCATCACGATCGCCGAGCCGACGAAGTAGAGCAGCGCCCAGGTGTAGCCGCCCGTGGCACCGACGATGAGGCCGACCGCGATCGGCGTGATGAAGCCGGCGACGTTGCCGCTGAGGTTCATCGCGCCGCCCAGCACGCCCGCATTCTCACGACCGCCCAGCGTGGCCGGGACCGCCCAGAACAGGCCGACCCAGCGCAGGAAGAACAGCACGACCGAGAGCAGCACCACCGCGGTGATCGGGTCGCCGACGAGGGTGACGCCGACCAGGCCGGCGGTGACGATCAGCGCCGCAGCACCGAGCATCGAGCGCATCACGAGGTTCGCGCTGTGCCCACGGGAGCGGAGCTTGTCGGCGAGCAGACCGCCCAGGATCTCGCCGACGAACCCCGCGCCGAAGATCACGAAGGTCGACCAGCCGACGGTCTTCAGGTCGAAGTGCTTGGCCTCGGAGAGGTACAGCGGACCCCAGGTGAGCAGGCCGTAGAAGACGCCGTTGAAGCCGAGCCAGCCGAAGCACATGGCCCAGAACGAGCGGAAACGCAAGTACTGCACGAGCCCACGGCGGGTCGACACCGGGCCGGTGGCGGCCTCCTCGCGGTGCGAGGCCTCGATGTACTCGGCCTCGGCGGCGTTGACCGCCTTGTGCGCGCGGGGGTTGTCGCGGACGTACCACCAGATGAACAGTCCGAGCACGACGGTCGCGGCGCCGGCGATGAGGAAGGCGTAGCGCCAGGATCCGGTGCTCGCGATGAGCCAGGTGATGAGGATGCCGCCGATGCCCGCACCCAGCGGCGCGCCGGCGTCGAGGATCGTCGCGCCACGACCGCGCTCCTTGGAATGCATCCAGAGGGCGTTGAGCTTGCCGCCGGCGGGCATCACGCCCGCCTCGGTGACGCCGATCGCAGAGCGCGCGATGAACATGCTGATGAAGTTGCCGGCGAGGCCCGAAGCGGCGGTCGCCGCGCCCCAGCCGATGCAGGACGCCGTGACGACCTTGCGCGGGCCGAACCGGTCGATGAGGTAGCCGACCGGGACCTGCATGAGTGCGTACGTCCAGAAGAAGGCCGACAGCAGCAGGCCGACCAGCTCGGGAGCCAGATGGAAGTCCTTCTGGATGATGGGCAGCGCGACCGAGATCGATCCGCGATCGATGTAGTTCACCGACACCAGGATGAGCAGAAGGAGGAACAGCCTCCATCGAACTCTGGTGGGCTTGCCCTGGCTGCGGGGCGACGCGCTGGTCTCGGCGGTTCGGTCCGCCGTTGCTTCGTTCTGAAGGGACACCTGGTCCTCCTTCACTTCGTCGGGAAGGCCGGTCGAGCGTGCATGTCGACCGGAGTTTGGGATCCCAACTTGGGATCCCAAACCGAGGATAGAAGGAACATCGACCTGCGTCAAGAGTTGGGATCCCAAAAAGTGCACCGCGTCCCTCACGGAGGAACGCGGTGCACTTCAGCGCCCGTGGACGCGGCCAGGTCGCGCCGGATCGCTTCCTGCCAGGCGGCCCGATCACTTCCCGCCGGGCGGCCCGATCAGCAGCAGCACCGCGAACAGCGCGACGACGGCGGCGACGATGAGCAGCGCGAGCACCCACGGCCGGTGCAGGAACCAGCGCATCGTGCGGTCGTACCAGGCGGCGTCGCGCGGATCGTCGGTCTGCGCGAGACGCCAGTCGCCGGCGAGGCGGCCGGTGCGGTGCAGCCAGATCTCGGCGGGGATCGTGGCATAGGGCACGATCGCGCTGGCGATCGCGAGGATCGCGACGCCGACGCCCCAGCGCTGGTGGAACGCGAGCAGCACCGCAGTGGCGCCGTAGGAGAGGAACACGAAGCCGTGGATGGAGCCGGCGATGGTGACGAGCACCGGGGGCAGGCCCGTGGCGCGAGCGATCAGGGCGCCGATCAGCAGAGTCCAGGTGATGGCCTCCGCGATCGCGAGCACGCGGAACAGGCGGGCTGGAGTGGTGAACACGTCTCTCCTCGGGTCGAGTACCTTTCCAGCGTAGGGAGCCGGATCCCCCCGCCGCCTCCCGCCTGCCTCCACCTTTCGATGGGTCTTCGGGATCGGCTACGGGGGCTTCCGCGCCAGGACCGCGGCCGCTTAGACTCGGCGGGTACCGGGATCGTCTCGGGATCTGAGGGAAGGAGCTGACGATGAACGTCTTTGTTGTCGCGCCCTTCGCCGATCTTCTTCCCTGAGGCCGCCGCCCCTCTTCGCGAGCGGCCCCGACCCGGAGCCCCTTGTGATCCCTTTCTCTGCATCCTCGGATGCCTCTGTCTCCCCGTTCCTCTCGACCGCCGATGATGACGATCTCGGTCTGTCCTTCGCCGATGTCGAGCTCGTCGAAGGCCAGCGCTGGACCACCTGGCCGGCGGCGACTCCGACCGAGCGCGGTCCCCTGCCGCGCCCCGACTGGGTGGTGACCTCGGCGGGTGCCGTCGACACCGAGCTCGGGATCCTCAAGACGGGCAAGGAGGCCGACGTCTTCCTCCTCGAGCGCGCGGTGCCGGGCGACCCCGCTCAACGCACGCTCCTCGCCGCCAAGCGCTATCGCGGCGCGGAGCGCCGCTCGTTCCACCGCTCCGCCGTCTACACCGAGGGACGTCGCACCCGGAACTCCCGCGACGCCCGCGCCCTCGCGAAGAAGTCGGAGCACGGCCGTGAGGTCGCCGCCGCGCAATGGTCGCTGGCGGAGTTCGAGGCCCTGCGCCGGATGCGGGACATCGGTGCCCCTGTGCCCTATCCGGTGCAGGTGAGCGGTACCGAGGTGCTCATGGAGTTCATCGGATCCCCGGACGGCACCGCCGCGCCGCGTCTCGCACAGGTGCGGAATGATCCGACGCTGCTGGCCGACCTGTACGCGCAGGTCGCCGAGCTCATGCGGATCTTCGCGCGCGAAGGCCTCGCACACGGGGACCTGTCCCCGTACAACCTGCTCGTGCACGACGGCCGCGTCGTGGTGATCGACCTGCCGCAGATCGTGGACACCGTGGCGAACCCGCAGGGGCTGGATCTGCTGCACCACGACTGCGTCAACGTGTGCGACTGGTTCGCCCGCCGACTCCTGGACGTCGATGCGGAGGCGTTGTTCGGCGAGCTGGTCGCGGAGTCGTTCGGAGAGACGTCTTTCGTCGTGTGACACGCGGCGGGCGGCGCGTTCTGGTCAGGCCTACACTGGCGAACCATGTCCCGCCCCGCGCTGCTCGCCGTCTCGCACGGCACCTCCGACGCCGCCGGCGCCGCCGCGATCGCGCTGCTGGTGCGACGGGTCGCCGAGCGGCTGAACGGCGACCCGTCGCAGCAGACCGAGGACGAGCACCAGGTCGCCGTGCACTCCGGTTTCGTCGACGTGCAGCAGCCCGACGCCCCCACGGCCCTAGCCGCGATCGACGGACCCGTGGTCGTGGTGCCGCTGCTGCTGTCGCAGGGCTTCCACGTGCGGGTGGACCTGGGGCGGGCTGTGTCCGAGCGCTCCGACGCGGTCGTCACGGATCCGCTCGGGCCCGACCCGCGCCTCGCGAAGGTGCTCGCGCTCCGGCTCGCGGACGCCGATGCTGCGGCGCGCCCCGGGGGCGACGCCGATCGTCCCGTCGTCCTCGCCGTCGCGGGATCCCGGGATCCGCGCTCGCTTCCCGATGCCGAGGCGATGGCCGTACTGCTGAGCGAAGAGCTGGGGCGCGCGGTGGTGCCCGCCTACCTCGCCGCGCGCGAGCCGAGCCTCGCCGATGCCCTCGCCGCACATCCCGGCGCCGCTGTCGCGACGTACCTGCTCGCGCACGGCTACTTCTTCGACGTGGCGGAGCGCGTGACAGGATCCGCTGCGCTCACCGAGCCGCTGCTCGACGACGGCGAGCCACCCGCGCCGCTCGTGGATCTCGTCGTGGACCGCTACCTCGCGGGACTCGCAGCGCTGAGCTGAGTCGATCGCGGCAGCGCCGGGCGCGGGGGTGGGGCATCCCCAAGAGCCCCACCCGCGCCCGCGATGTTCCCCTGCCCATCCCCCAAGTGCGGACGCGACCCCCGGCATCGTCGATGCTACGGGCGAGCTGGCGGCCCTTTCCGGGCTCGGCCCGATATTCCGGGATCCTCTCGATCAGCCGGAAGCGGCGCCAGCCCGTGCAGCACCCGCACCCACCTCTCCCCCTCGTCGCCATCGCCACGCCTCACCGCCTCCCGCAGCCCCGCCATGCACGGGCGGGAGACCGATGCCGGGGGCATCGCGGCGCCCCGCAGATTGCGCTCGAAGGCGTACTCCATGTCACGCATGTGGGCGTGATGCACGGCGTTGCCTGAGCGCTCGGAAAGGAACGAGAACAGCACCCGCCGCGCCGCGGACGCGCTCGCAGGATCGTCCGCCTCCTGCGAAAGCTCATCGATCAGGATGAGCGTCCGCGCGCGCTCGGACGGCGTGAGGACCGGAAGGCTCTGGCGCACGGCGAGGCCGGCCTGGTATCCGGCGTACGCCAACGTCTGGGCGACCATCTGATCGGTCACCATCGTGACCTGGGTGACGCGGCTGGGCAGGATCTCGACGAGTCCGATCCGCTCGAGCCTGTGCAGCGCCTCGCGCACGGGCGACCGCGAGACGTGGAACCGCTGGCCGAGGGCGACGTCGCGCACGCGCATGCCGGGCGGAAGATCGTGCGCCACGATCGCCTCCGCGATCCGATGGAACACCTGTTCGCCGAGTGACCTCTCATCCCTGCCCACCATGCCGCCCCCTTGTCCGCGCGAATCCGGCTCGCTCGCCAGTGCAGGGAGAGTACGCGTTCCACGCGGGCCTCACCAATCGGCGGGCTTCCGTGCGTGGGCCTGCGGTCCCGCGCCACGCACGATGCGGCGGAGTGTTCCCGCCCCGTTCACGCGATGGCCACTCGCTTCGAGCCTGCGAGCGCGATGGTGGGTACGGCGTCGGCGCCGGCGCCCCCGAACGAAGGACACCGCATGGACCTCCCCCGCACTCTTGTGGCGGCAACGGCCGCCGCCATCGCCCTCGTCGCCGCGAGCACCGCTCCTGCTCTCGCGGCCGACGCGCCCGGTCAGGACAAGGACGGCCATTACTCGTTCGCCGTGATCGGCGACGTCCCCTACGGCACCACGCAGCAGGCGCTGTTCCCGCAGTGGATCCAGGAGATCAACGCCGCGGATCCGGCGATGACGTTCCACGTCGGCGACATCAAGAACGGCTCGTCGCGCTGCGACGATTCGCTGTACCAGCAGATCAAGGGCGACTTCGACACCTTCACGAACCCGCTGATCTACACCCCCGGCGACAACGAGTGGACCGATTGCCACCGTGCGAACAACGGTGCGTACAACCCGCTCGAGCGCCTCGCCTACGACCGCTCCGTGTTCTTCGCGAACCCCGGAGTCTCCCTCGGGCAGAACCCGGTGAAGGTCGATGCGCAGACCGCGGCCGGGTACCCGGAGAACGTGTCCCTGCGCCGCCAGGGTGTCGACTTCGCCACGATCCACGTCGTGGGCAGCGACGACGGCGTCCAGCCGTGGGCCGGGCTCGGCGACACCGTCGCGCGCCCCGAGCAGCTCGCCGCGGAGCAGGCGCGCATGGCGAACGCGATCTCGCTCGTGAAGAGCACGTTCGCGACGGCGAAGCAGAAGCACGATCGTGCCGTGATGGTGCTGCTGCAGGCCGACATGTTCGACCCCACCTACACGCCCGCCTGGTCGGACATCTCGGCCTTCCAGCCGCTCGTGCAGACTCTCGTGGAGCAGTCCAGCGCTTTCGACGGCGAGGTCTACCTCGTGAACGGCGACAGCCACGTCTACAACTCCGACAAGCCGCTCGCGACCGGATCCCCGTGGCTGACGACCTACGGCGTGACCGGATCCGCTGACAACCTCACGCGCGTGACCGTCGACGGATCCTCGAACAACAAGGACTGGCTGCGCGTCACGATCAACCGCCCCGGCGCCGACCACGTGCTGAGCTGGGAGCGCGTGCCGTACCTCGCGCACTGAACCGCGATCGGAAGGCGGGGTCTCCTCGGGGATCCCGCCTTCTTCGCGTCCGCACCATCCGCCTGAGGCCGCACCGCGGACGCTCCATTGAACAGCATCCTCCCCGGAGGAAACTGGACCATGTCGAACAATGACGCTCCGTGTCGGAGCGGATGACACACACGAGCGCCCGCGCGGATCCGCCCGTAGCTTGTCGGCATGCCTCCCGAAGCGATCGTTCCTGTGCGTGGTGCCCGCACGCGCACCGCCCGCGTGCCCACCAAGCCGCACGGGCAGTGGGCCATCGACGGCCACGAGCCCCTCAACGGCAACGAGGAGTGGAAGCTCGCCGACGGCGGGCTGAGCGTGCGCGAGCGGATCGAGTCGACCTACGCCGCAGGCGGCTTCGCCTCGATCGACCCCACCGACCTGCACGGCCGGTTCCGCTGGTGGGGTCTGTACACCCAGCGCAAGCCCGGGATCGACGGCGGCCGCACCGCGACGCTGAGCCCCGAGGAGCTCGAGGACGAGTACTTCATGCTGCGCGTGCGCATCGACGGCGGCCAGCTCACCACCGAGCAGCTGCGCGTGATCGGCGGCATCTCGACCGAGTTCGCCCGCGACAGCGCCGACTTCACCGACCGGCAGAACATCCAGCTGCACTGGATCCGCGTCGAGGATGTGCCGGAGATCTGGCGCCGGCTCGAGGACGTCGATCTCAGCACGACCGAGGCCTGCGGCGATGTGCCCCGCGTGATCCTGGGATCCCCGGTCGCCGGCATCGCGGCCGACGAGCTCATCGATCCGACCCCGCAGATCCTGGAGATCGCGGAGCGATTCATCGGCGACGAGACGCTCGCCAACCTGCCGCGCAAGTACAAGACCGCGATCACCGGCCACCCCAGCCAGGACGTCGTGCACGAGATCAACGACTGCGCGTTCGTCGCCGTCGAGCACCCCGAGCTCGGCATCGGCTACGACCTCTGGGTCGGCGGCGCGCTCTCCACGGTGCCCCGCCTCGGCGAGCGCCTGGGAGTCTTCGTCACCCCCGACCGCGTGGCCGAGGTCTGGCACGGCGTCACCCAGATCTTCCGCGACTACGGCTACCGGCGGCTGCGCAACAAGGCCCGGCTGAAGTTCCTGCTCGCCGACTGGGGCACCGAGAAGTTCCGCGAGGTGCTCGAGGGCGAGTACCTGGACACCCCGCTGCCCGACGGCCCCGCCGCGCCCAAGCCGGTCGGCAAGGGCGATCACGTCGGCGTGCACCTGCAGAAGGACGGCCGCTACTACGTCGGCGCCGCTCCCGCGGTCGGCCGGGTCTCCGGCACCGCGCTCACCGGACTCGCGGACCTCGCCGAGGCGCACGGGTCCACCCGGATCCGCACCACGCCGTACCAGAAGGTGCTCGTGCTCGACATCGCGCAGGACCGGGTCGAGTCGCTCGTCGCGGGCCTGTCGAAGCTGGGCCTCGAGGCCCGCCCGAGCCTGTTCCGCCGGGCGACCATCGCCTGCACCGGCATCGAGTACTGCAAGCTCGCGATCGTCGAGACCAAGGTCAACGCCGCCCGCGCGATCGAGCAGCTCGAGGAGCGCCTCGGTGCGCTCGAGCCCGAGATCGGCCGCCCGATCAGCCTGCACGTGAACGGCTGCCCGAACTCGTGCGCCCGCATTCAGACGGCCGACATCGGCTTGAAGGGCCAGCTCGTCATGATCGACGGCGAGCAGGTGCCCGGCTACCAGGTGCACCTCGGCGGCGGCCTCGCGAGCGCCGACCGCGAAGAGGCGGGCCTGGGCCGCACCGTGCGCGGCCTGAAGGTGCCGGCCGACGGCATCGCCGACTACGCCGAGCGGGTGATCCGCCGCTACCTCGCCGATCGCACGGGTGCGGACGAGACCTTCGCGACCTGGGCGCACCGCGCCGACGAGGAGGCGCTGCAATGAGCACCGTCGTCGACCTCGAACTGCGGCCGGCCCGTCGCTCGTCCGACGAGCTGCGGGCCCTCGCCGAGCGCGGCGCGGCAGAGCTGCGCAGCGGATCCGCCGATGAGGCTTCGCCCGCCGAGGTCGCCGCCTGGGTCGCCGCGAACGTCTCCCCCCGCCTCGCCGCCGTCGCCTGCTCGATGGCCGACGCCGCGCTGCCGCACCTCGTGGCCGAGGCCATCCCCGGCGTCGACGTGCTGTTCCTGGACACGGGCTACCACTTCCTCGAGACGACGTTCACCCGCGACGAGGTCGCCCGCACGCTCGACGTGCGCATCGTCGATGTGAAGCCCGCGCAGACCGTGCGCGAGCAGGACGCCGAGTTCGGCAAAGACCTGTTCGCCCGCGATCCCGCGCTCTGCTGCGAGATGCGCAAGGTCGCCCCGCTGCACCAGGCTCTCGGCGGCTACGAGGTGTGGTTCACGGGCGTCCGCCGCGAGGAGGCGCCCACGCGGGCGAACACGCCGCTGATCGCCTTCGACGAGCGCAACGGGCTGATCAAGGTGAACCCCGTCGCGGCGTGGTCGTTCGACGACCTCATCGCCTACGCCACCGCGCACGACGTGGTGGTGAACCCCCTCGTCGCGAACGGCTACCCCTCGATCGGCTGCGCACCGTGCACCAAGCCCGTCGCCGCCGGCGAAGACCCCCGCTCCGGACGCTGGGCCGGACTCGCCAAGACCGAATGCGGACTCCACGTATGAGCATCATCGACACCCTGCCCTCGCGCACCGACGCGGGTGCCCTCACCGGACTCGACCTGCTCGAGGCCGAGGCGATCCACATCATCCGCGAGGTCGTGGCCGAGTTCGAGCGCCCCGTGCTGCTGTTCTCCGGCGGCAAGGACTCCGTGCTCGTGCTGCACCTCGCCGCGCGCGCCTTCGCGCCGGGCCGGATCCCGTTCCCCGTGCTGCACGTCGACACCGGGCACAACTTCGAGGAGGTCATCCGGTTCCGCGACGAGACCGTCGAGCGCCTGGGCCTGAAGCTCGAGGTCGCCCGTGTGCAGGACTACATCGACGACGGACGCCTCGCGGAGCGTCCTGATGGCACCCGCAACGTGCTGCAGACGCAGCCCCTGCTCGATGCGATCGCCGCGGGCAAGCACGACGCGGTCTTCGGCGGCGCCCGCCGCGACGAGGACAAGGCGCGCGCCAAGGAGCGCATCATCTCCCTGCGCGACGAGTTCGGGCAGTGGGATCCGCGCAACCAGCGCCCGGAGCTGTGGAGCCTGTACAACGGCCGGCATACGCCGGGCAAGCACGTGCGCGCATTCCCGATCTCGAACTGGACCGAGCTCGACGTCTGGCGCTACATCGCCCGCGAGCAGATCGCCCTGCCGCCGCTGTACCTGGCGCACGAGCGCGAGGTGTTCCGGCGCGACGGCATGTGGTGGGCCGTGAACGAGCACGCACAGCCCCGCGAGGACGAGCAGGTCGAGCGCCGCGTGGTCCGCTACCGCACGGTGGGAGATGCGAGCTGCACCGGCGCCGTCGAGTCCGACGCCGCCACGGTCGACCAGGTCGTTTCCGAGGTCGCCCGCTCCACCCTCACCGAGCGCGGCGCCACCCGCGCCGACGACCGCATCAGCGAGGCCGCCATGGAGGACCGCAAGAAGAACGGATACTTCTGATGAGCACGATCGAGACCGACCCGGCCCTGCTCCGCGACACCACCCTCTTCCGGTTCGCGACCGCGGGATCCGTCGACGACGGCAAGTCGACGCTGGTCGGCCGGCTGCTGCACGACGCGAAGGCGATCCTCGCCGACCAGCTCGAGCAGGTCGCGCGCACCTCCGCCGACCGCGGCTTCGCGCATGGCGAGTTCGACTTCGCGCTGCTCACCGACGGCCTGCGCGCCGAGCGCGAGCAGGGCATCACGATCGACGTCGCGTACCGCTACTTCGCCACGGACGCGCGCAGCTTCATCCTCGCCGACTGCCCCGGCCATGTGCAGTACACGCGCAACATGGTCACCGGATCCGCCACCGCCGACGCGGTGGTCGTGCTGATCGACGCGCGCAAGGGCGTCGTCGAGCAGACCCGCCGGCACCTCGCCGTCGTGTCGCTGCTGCGCGTGCCGCACGTCGTGATCGCGGTAAACAAGATCGACCTCACGGGCTTCGACGAGGAGCGCTTCCGCGCCGTCGAGGAGCAGGCGCTCGCCGTCGCCGCCGAGCTCGGTCTCATCGACACGCACGTGATCCCGGTCTCGGCGCTCGAGGGCGACAACATCGTGGATCGGTCCGACCGCACCCCGTGGTTCGAGGGCCCGACCCTGCGCGAGCTGCTGGAGACCCTTCCTGCCCGCCAGGCCGAGGAGGACGCCGCATTCCGCCTGCCGGTGCAGACCGTGATCCGTCCGCAGGGCGGAATCTCGGCACTGATCGACGACGCCGAGGCCGACGAGCTGCGCGACTACCGCGGCTTCGCCGGGCGGGTGTCGAGCGGATCCGTCCGCGTCGGCGACCGCGTGCAGGTCTTCCCCGGCGGTCACGAGACGACCGTCACCGGCATCAGGGTCGCGGGCCGGGTGGCCGAATCCGCGCACACCGCGCAGTCGATCGCCGTGACGCTCGCCGACGAGGTGGATGCCGCCCGCGGTGCTCTCATCGCGACCGCCGGCACCGTGCCGGACGGGCATGCGGAGGCCGAGGTCGAGATCTTCCAGCTCGACGTGCGGCCGATCGCCCCGGGCGCCCGCGTACTCGCCAAGCACGGCACCGCCACAGTGCAGGCGATCGTGACCGAGGTGCTCTCGCGCCGCGACCTGAACACGCTCGCCCTCGAGGACGCCGCAGAACTGGCCGTGAACGAGATCGGCCGCGTGCGGATCCGCTTCGCGTCGCCGCTCCCGCTCGAGCCCTACGCCGATGACCGGGAGGGTGGCGCCCTGCTGCTCATCCACCCGGTCGACGGAGCGACCCTCGCCGCCGCGACCGTGGTCGAGGCCGCGTAGCCGGGGCGTTGAGCACGCCCTTGGTCGGTTCCTGAGTTTGTCGAAGGGATCGACCACGGACCGGGTCCCTTCGACCGGCTCGGGGACCAACCGCAGACCTGCAACACCCAACCAAGAACGCCTAAGGAGGCGACAGTGAACAAGCGCAAGACCCGTATCGCAACGGCCCTCACCTCTCTCGGACTCGCGATGGCGATGCTCGCCGGCTGCGCCTCCGGCCAGGCGGCCGCCGCGGACAAGACCGAGAAGCTCGACACGCTGCGCCTCGGCTACTTCGCCACGGTCACGCACGCCCCTGCCCTGGTCGGCGTGCAGGAGGGCCTGATCCAGAAGGAGCTCGGCTCGACCCACCTCAAGACCGAGGTGTTCAACGCCGGCCCCGCGGCCATCGAGGCGCTCACCGCGGGCGCGATCGACGCCGCCTACATCGGCCCGAACCCGGCGATCAACTCGTTCATCAAATCGGGCGGCGCCTCCGTGCGCGTGATCGCCGGCGCGACCAGCGGCGGCGCGGCCCTCGTGGTGCGCGACGGCATCACCAGCGCGGACGACCTCAAGGGCAAGACGCTCGCCACTCCGCAGCTCGGCAATACGCAGGATGTGGCGCTGCGCACCTGGCTCTCCTCGAAGGGGCTGAAGACCAGTGTCACGGGCGGCGGCGATGTGAACATCACGCCGACCGAGAACGCGCAGACCCTGACGCTCTTCAAGAACGGACAGGTCGACGGCGCCTGGGTTCCGGAGCCGTGGGCCTCGCGCCTGGTGGTCGAGGCCGGCGGGCACGTCCTGCAGGACGAGCGCGACCTGTGGCCCGACGGCTCCTTCCCGACCACGGTGCTGCTGGTCAGCAAGGACTTCGCCGACAAGCACCCCGGCGCCGTGAAGGAGCTGCTGGCCGGTCACCTCGACTCCCTGGACTGGATCGCGAAGCACAAGACCGAGCTGCCCGGCGCGGTCAACGATGCGCTCAAGGCCGCGACCGGCAAGCCGCTTTCGGACGCGGTGCTGACCAAGGCGCTCAGCACGGTGTCGTTCTCGGCCGATCCGAACGCGAAGGCGTTCGCGACCCTGGTCAAGAACGGCGTCACGGCCGGTACGCAGACGAAGGGCTCGATCGACGGCCTGTTCGATCTCGCAGCGCTGAACGCCGCCCTGAAGGAGCGCGGTGAGACGGCCGTGAGCGACGGCGGGCTGGGAACGAAGAAATGACCGCCCCGCTCGCGCCGAGCTTCGACGGGGTCACCCCGGTCCTGCCCGCTGCGGATCCGGTGGATCCGGCCGTGCGCCTCGCGCACGTGACCAAGCGATACGGATCCGGCCCTGTCGTGCTCGACGACGTCTCGCTCGACATCCTGCCGGGAGAGTTCGTCTGTCTGCTCGGCGCGAGCGGCTGCGGCAAGTCCACGCTGCTGAACCTCATCGCCGGCCTCGAACCGCTGACCTCGGGCTCGCTGACGGCTCCGGACGAGGGCGCGGCCGTGATGTTCCAGGACGCGGCGCTCATGCCGTGGCTGAGCGCCCGGCGCAACGTCGAGCTCGCCCTGCGCCTGCGCGGGGTGCCGCGCGCGGAGCGCCGCGCGGAGGCGCTGCGCCTGCTCGGGATCGTGAATCTCGCGGACGCCGCGGACAAGCGCCCGCACGAGCTCTCCGGCGGCATGCGGCAGCGCGTGGCGCTCGCCCGTGCCCTGGCCCAGGACCGGCCGGTGCTGCTCATGGACGAGCCCTTCGCCGCGCTCGACGCGATCACCCGCGACCTGCTGCACGAGGTGCTGGAGAACGTGTGGCGCGAGACCGGCCGCACGATCGTGTTCGTCACCCACAACGTGCGCGAGGCCGCCCGCCTCGGCGAGCGCGTGGTGCTGCTCGGCAGCCGCCCGGGCCGGATCTCGCGCGAATGGCGCGTGGCCCGCACCCGCGGCCGTCGCATCGAATCGCCCGAGGTGTCGGCGCTGGCCGCCGAGATCACCGTCGAGCTGCGGAAGGAGATCCGCCGCAATGCCTCTTGAGACCACCGATCCTGTCGCGGACCCCGTCGAAGCGACATCCCTGGGGGCAGGGCAGATCCCTTCGACAAGCTCAGGGACCGCACGACGCACCGACGACGACCTCGCCCGCCTCGAAGCGGGGCTGGACCGGCTGCAGACCGTCGAGAGCGGATCCGTCTCTCGCACCCGCGAGCGCCTGCGCGCTATCCTCCCGCCGGTGGGCCTGCTGGTGCTGCTGCTCGCCGCCTGGCAGCTGTACATCGTCATCGCGAACCCCCGGCCCGACAAGGCGCCGAGCCCCCTGCAGGTGCTGGGCGCGCTCGGAGACGCCTGGCAGACGGGGCGGCTGCAGGAGGCCGTGCTCACGAGCCTCGAGCGCGGCGGCATCGGCTTCGTCATCGCGATCGTCGTCGGCACGCCGATCGGCCTGCTCCTGGCGGAATGGAAGCTGCTGCGCCGCGCCGCCGGACCCCTGATCTCGGGACTGCAGGTGCTGCCGTCCGTGGCCTGGGTGCCCGCCGCGATCATCTGGTTCGGCCTCTCCGATGCGACCGTGTACTTCGTGATCCTCATGGGCGCGATCCCGTCGATCGTGAACGGATTGCTCTCCGGCATCGACCAGGTTCAGCCGCAGCTGCGCCGTGTGGGCACCGTGCTCGGCGCGAACCGCTGGCAGGCCGCCACCGCGATCGTGCTGCCGGCCGCCCTGCCCGGCTATCTCGCCGGCCTCAAGCAGGGCTGGGCGTTCTCCTGGCGGTCCCTGATGGCCGCCGAGATCATCACGACAGGCGGATCCATCGGCTTCGGACTCGGGACCATGCTCAATCAGTCCCGCGAGCTCGCCGACCTGCCCGGCGTGCTGGCCACCATCATCCTGATCCTGGCGATCGGCATCCTGATCGAGCTGGTGCTGTTCGCCCCGCTCGAGCGGGCCGTGCTGCGCCGCCGCGGACTTCTGCTCGGAGGCGCATGATGACCAACGGAACCGTCACCCTCGTAGGCGCCGGCCCCGGCGACGCCGGCCTGCTCACGATCCGCGGGCTGCGCGCCCTCGAGCGCGCCGACGTGATCGTCGCCGACCGCCTGGGCGCACGCGCCGTGCTCGACCAGCTCGCCGCGGAGGGCACAGTCCTCACCGCCGAGGTGATCGACGTGGGCAAGACTCCTGGCCACCACCCCGTGCCCCAGCACGAGATCAACGCCCTGCTGGTGCGGCACGCGCGTGCCGGACGCGAGGTCGTGCGCCTCAAGGGCGGAGACCCGTTCGTGCTCGGCCGCGGCCGCGAGGAGGCCCTGTACTGCGAGGCCGAGGGCATCGCAGTACAGGTCGTACCGGGCATCACCAGCGCGATCTCGGTGCCGGCCGTCGCCGGCATCCCGCTCACCCACCGCGGCGTCGCCACGGCCTTCACCGTCGCGAGCGCGCACGATCCGATCGAGCAGCTGCCGGGCGGATCCGACCACACGGTCGTGCTGCTCATGGGCATCGGCACGCTCGCGCACACCGCCGGGATCCTCGCCCGTGGTGACCGCGGCGCCGACTGCCCCGTCGCGATCGTCGAGGACGGCTACGGCCCCGGCGAGCGCGTCACGATCGGCACGCTCGGCACGATCGCCGCCGTGGCGGCGGTGCGCCAGGTGCGCAACCCCGCGGTCGTCGTCGTGGGCGATGTGGTGCGGCTGAGCCCGCACGCCTCGCCCTCGCAGACCGAGGCCGCCGTCCTCGAGAAGCTCCTCTCCTCCGACCGATCCGACTCCGCCCGATCCGACCGAAAGACCCTGCAGCCGTGACCGCTCTGAACTCCTCCGCCCCGCTCCGCGTCGCGATCGTCGGCGCGGGCCCTGCCGGGATCTACGCCGGCAACATCCTCGCGAACGCCGTCGCCGCCCGCGCGGACGGTTCCTCCGCCGACGCCGCCGACCTCGGCTACAGCGCGGTCGAGATCGACCTGTTCGAGTCGCTGCCCGCGCCCTACGGACTGATCCGCTATGGCGTCGCGCCCGACCACCCCCGCATCAAGGGCATCGTGAACTCGCTGCACGAGATGCTCGACGCTCAGGGCGTCGACGCAGAGCGTCGCACGATCCGCTTCCTCGGCAACATCGAGGTCGGCCGCGACGTGTCCCTCGACGAGCTGCAGGCCCGCTACCACGCGGTGGTGCTCGCGACCGGCGCGATCCGCGACGCCGCCTTGCGCATCCCCGGCGTCGACCTGCCGGGTTCCTACGGCGCCGCCGACTTCGTCTCCTGGTTCGACGGCCACCCGGATGTGCCGCGCACCTGGCCGCTCGTGGACGAGCAGGTCGCGGTGATCGGCAACGGCAACGTCGCGCTCGATGTCGCCCGCATCCTCGCGAAGCTGCCGGAGAACCTGCGCAGCACCGAGGTGCCCGACAACGTGCTCGCGGGACTCGAGGCGTCCGCCGTCACCGACGTGCACGTGTTCGGCCGCCGAGGGCCCGCCGACATCAAGTTCACCCCGATCGAGCTGCGCGAACTGGGCGAGGTCGCCGGAGTCGACATCCTCGTCGACGATGCGGACTTCGCGGGAGTGGATCCGGCCGCCGCGCCCAACAACCAGCTGAAGATCATGCTGCGCACCCTGAACGCCTGGCGCGACCGCCCCGAGAACCGCGGCGAGAGCACGGGCGCCACCCGCCGCCTGCACCTGCACTTCTGGCACGCGCCGGTGGAGATCATCGGATCCGATCGCGTCGAGAAGGTGCGCTTCGAGCGCACCGCTGCGGGCGAGGCCGGATCCGTCTCGGGCACCGGCGAATTCGTCGAGTACCCGATCACCGCGGTGTACCGGGCCGTCGGCTACTTCGGCTCGCCGATCGTCGACGCCCCCTTCGACGCCCAGCGCGGCGTGGTGCCGAACGAGGGCGGCCGCGTCGACGGCACGCCGGGGCTGTATGCGACCGGCTGGATCAAGCGCGGCCCGGTGGGCCTCATCGGGCACACCAAGTCCGACGCGACCGAGACCATCGCGAACCTGCTCGAAGACGCCGAGGCCGGCCGGCTCACGGCCCCCACCGAGTCCGCCGACATCCTGGAGCTCCTCGCCGAGCGCGAGGTCGAGGTGACCACGTGGGACGGCTGGCTCGAGCTCGACGCGCACGAGCGCGCCCTGGGCGCGGCGCACGAGCACACCCGGGAGCGGGTCAAGGTCGTGCCGCGCGAGGAGCAGGTGGAGATCTCGCGCCGCGTTGCGCTCTCCGGCACCGAGGCGCTCGCCCGATGACCTACGTGATCGCGCTGCCCTGTGTGGATGTGAAGGACCGCGCGTGCATCGACGAGTGCCCGGTGGACTGCATCTACGAGGGCGAGCGCTCGCTGTACATCCATCCGGACGAGTGCGTCGACTGCGGCGCCTGCGAGCCGGTGTGCCCCGTCGAGGCGATCTACTACGAGGACGACCTCCCCGACGAGTGGACGGACTACTACAAGGCCAACGTCGAGTTCTTCGACGAGATCGGCTCCCCGGGCGGCGCCGCCAAGGTCGGGCCCTACGCGTTCGACCACCCCGTCATCGCCGCCCTCCCGCCCCAGGGTGAGGGACATGACTGACGACGTCTACGACGTGCTCATCGTGGGCGGTGGGCCGGCCGGGCTCTCCGCCGCGCTGAACCTCGCCCGCTCGCTGGCGCGCGTGCTCGTCGTCGACGCGGACCGGCCACGCAACGCCGCGACCCTCATCTCGCACGGCTTCCTCACCCGCGACGGGATCCCCCCGCACGAGCTGCGACGGATCGCGCGCGAGGAGCTCGCCGCCTACCCGAACGTCACGATCCGCACCCGCGAGCGGGTGTTCCAGATCGAGGCCGACGGATCCGGCTTCGTCGCAAAGATCGGCCGACGTGCGCCCGAGACACGGGTCACCGCGCATCGCGTGCTGCTCGCCACGGGCCTGCGCGAGACGCTGCCCGAGGTGCCGAACCTGCGCGGGTTCTACGGCGTGAGCCTGTTCAGCTGCGCGGCCTGCGACGCCTGGGAGCTGCAGGAGCGTCCCCTCGCCCTCATCGGCGAGACGCCCGACCTCGCCGCCCGCGCCCGGCTCATCGCGCGGTGGACCAAGGAACTCACGGTCTTCACGAACGGCGCCGACACGGTGGACACCGCGGAGGAGGCCGAGCTCGCCGCCGCGGGGATCGCGGTCGAGCGCAGCCCGATCGCCGAGCTGCACGGAGAGCGCGGCGGGCTCACCGGCATCCGCCTCGCCGACGGATCCGAGCACGCAGTCGAGGGCGGCTTCGTGCGCCCGGAGTGGGAGACCGACCTCTCGTTCCTGCCCGCGCTCGCACCCGACCTCGACGCGCACGGCCACCTCGCCGTCGATCGTGCGGGCCGCACCAGCGTGCCCGGCCTCTACGCCGCGGGCGACGTCGCCTCGCCCGGTCCGCAGCAGCTCATCGTCGCCGCCGGCGCCGGCGCCAGGGTGGCCGCCGTGATGATCCACGACTCGATCGGCGTCGCGACGGCGCACTGACGCGGCGGTCGGCGAACCCACCGAGGCGCAGCTCCGCAGGAGAAGTGCAGGTCTGCAGGAGAAGTGCGGGTCTGCAGGAGAAGTGCGGGTCTGCAGGAGAAGTGCAGCTCCGCAGGACGGAATCCGCGAATCCGTCCTGCAGAGCTGCAACTCTCCTGCAGAACTGCCCGCGTTCGCCCGCCCGCGGATCCACCGGATCCGGTCGGTCATCCGGCTTCACGGCGTCAGGCCCGCGCCACGACCTCCGCGACCGCGTCGAGCAGCGCCACGAGCGGATCCGGGATCCGCTCGGCGGGGAGGGCTGCGACCACGTCGGCCGCGAACCGCGTCTTGCGGCCGCTCGCGGTGCCGGCGAAGCGGTGCAGCTGCGCCTCGACCGAGCGGACCCGCTGCGCGGGCTGACCTTGGAACACCCGGAACAGCGCGAGCTCGCCACGCGCGGCCAGCGTCTCCAGCACCAGAGCGGATCCGGCAGCGCGGATCACCTCGTCCTCGAGGTCCTGGTCGCAGCCGAAGAACCCGGCGTGCGTCACGGCGGCCGGATCCGTCTCCCCGTCGGACAGAACCCCCGCGGCGATGAGAGCGCCGAGCACGTAGCGCAGTTCGGCCGCGTCGTAGAGGCCCAGCACCGGCACAGCCGGATCCCGCCGCTGCAGCCAGGACCGCAGGTTCGTGATGCCGCCGAGCGAGACCACGTCCGCCCGGACGGCGTCTCCGCGCAGCCGCGCGGCGGCGAGGAGGGCGAGTCGATCGCTCTCCCCCTCGACCAGCACGACGGGCAGCACCATCCCCCGACGGTACCGGGCGCCGCACGGACGCGGCGCCGCGGATCGCGCATCGGCGCGCCGCTACCTCTCGTTCACCGCCACCCACGAGACTTCGTGCATGAGCAACGGCGATCATCCCGAACCGCAGGCCACCGCCAACAGCGGCGCCGTCGCGGTGGTGGGCCTCGAACTGCGCGGGGACGAGCCGGCCCCGAAGAAGCAGATCTATTCCTGGGCGCTGTGGGATTGGGCGACACAGCCGTTCCACTCGGTGATCCTGACCTTCATCTTCACCGCGCTGTACCTCACCACGAACGCGTTCCTACCACCAGAGCTGGCGAACCTCGACAAGGCGGATCCGGCCCGCGTCGCCGGCATCGCCGAGCTCACGAGCGGCCTCGGACTCGGCGGCACGATCGCCGGGCTCGCGATCCTGCTGCTCGCGCCCGTGCTCGGGCAGCGGGCCGATGCGGCGGGCCGCCAGAAGCTGTGGCTCGGAATTGGCACCGGCGCGCTGATCCTGTGCATGCTCGGACTCTGGTTCGTCACCCCGACGCCGTCCCTGTTCTGGCTGGGGGTCGCGCTGATCTCGGCCGGCGTCGTGTTCAGCGAGATCGCCTCGGTGAACTCGAATGCGATGCTCATCTCGATCGCGAGCCCGAAGACGGTCGGGCGGATCTCGGGTCTCGGCTGGGGCTTCGGCTACCTGGGCGGCATCGTGGCTCTGGTCCTGGTGATCGTGTTCTACTCCGCGCACTGGTTCGGGCTCTCGGCGGACGGCGGCCTCCCGTTCCGCATCATCGCCGTCGGCTGCGCGGTGTGGGCGATCGCGTTCTCGATCCCGATCTTCCTGAACGTGCCGGAGCCGTCGCTCGGCCGCCCCGAGCGCAAAGTCGGCTTCTTCGCGTCCTACGTGCTGCTCGTGAAGGACGTGATCGGCCTCTACCGCAACCCCAGCACCCGCACCACGTTCTGGTTCCTCGTCGCGAGCGCGGTCTTCCGCGACGGCCTGAGCGCCGTCTTCACATTCGGCGCGGTGATCGCGAGCACCGTCTTCGGCTTCGAGTTCATGCAGCTCGTGATCTTCGGCGTCGCCGCCAACCTCATCGCCGGCGTCTCGACGATCCTGGCCGGGCGTCTCGACGACCGCTGGGGCCCGAAGCGGCTGATCCTCATCTCGCTCGCCTGCATGATCGTCTCGGGCATCGCGGTGTTCGCGCTGGTCGACACCGGGCCGATCGCCTACTGGATCGGCGGCCTGATCCTGTGCGCGTTCGTGGGACCGGCACAGTCAGCAGGTCGGTCGTTCCTCGCCCGGGTCACGCCCGCCGGTCGCGAGGGCGAGGTCTTCGGCCTCTACGCCACGACGGGGCGCGCGGCGAGCTGGATCGCCCAGGGCGCCTGGACGGTGCTGATCCTGCTGACCGGCAACACGAAGTTCGGGATCCTGGGGATCGTCGTGGTGCTGCTGGCGGGTCTGCTGCTGCTCCTGCCGGTGAAGGAGACGCGGCGCAGCGTCCGCCTCTCGCGCTAGGCCGGATCGCCCGCCGCAACCCATCGGCTCACCGGCACCACCTGAGCCCAGAATTCCTGGAACGCGGGCGCCTGAGCGCGCTGCGTCGCCGTGGCCTGGGCGTTCAAGCCCGCACACCAGCTCGGATACACCCGGAAGCCACGCTTGCCCGGCCGCCTTCCCGACGTGATGCCGAGCTCCGTGAGATGCGCGCCGGTGAACCGGAACACCCCTCTCCGCCCTTGGTGCTCCACGAAGACGAGCAGGCCCGCAGCGGGATCGTCATCGCTGAACGGCGCCGTGCTCCCCTCAGCGTCCCGTTGCCAGAACGCCACGAAGGCGCCCGGCTTGGTCGGAGTGTTACGCGCCGTACGGATATGCCAGGCCTCTTCGCCGATCTGGACGATCCCGGATTCGTAGTCGCTGTTCTGCACCTCGGGGATGACTTCCGCGGCCACGCCCACCCCCGCCGAGTACGCCGCAAAGGCATGGAAACGCATAGAGCCACGCTAACCTGCCGAGCCGTCGGTCCTCGCCAAGGCGACAGCGCCGTGAGCGACACGGCCTCGCTCCGATCTCGGCAGAGCCACCCGGTGGCCCGGACCTCCGCCCGGCCAATTCAGGTCGCGAACTCTCCGCTCAGGTCGCGATCCCTCCGCTCAGGTCGCGATCCCTCCGCTCAGGTCGCACTTTCTGCGCCTCACGACGGCTCCGAAGAGCAGAAAGTGCGACCTGAAGCGGATCCGGCTCGTGGCGGAGCGGTTGCACAGCCCGCGGACCCCGCTGCGGCGTCGCCGCGCCCTGGACGACGGACCGGCCGCTCAGCGCCAGTTGGCGGCGATCTTGGCCAGCAGGCGGGCGAACTCGGCCTGCTCCTCGGCCGTCAGCGCCGACATCGCCGTGCGCAGCGCCTCGCGCCGGTCGCCGCGGATGCCGCGTCCCATACGCCGCCCCTCGTCGGTGAGCACGATGCGGGTGCGGCGGGCGTCGTCCGGGTCCGCCTCGCGCAGCAGCCAGCCTCGTTCCACCCCCTGCTGCACGAGCCGCGATGCGCGCGGCTGATCCACGCCGATCGCCTCGCCCAGCGCGCTCACGCTGAGCGGGCCCTGGGCCAGCGCCTCGAGCATGCGCAGCCGCGCGGGCGCCTCGCCGCGCGCACCGCCCCATGGTCCCGCCCCGCGCGCGAGCGGATCCCCGTGCGCGGCGGCATGCGCGGCGCGGCCGTGCGGACCGCCCCGACCGCGGTAGCCGTCGCCACCGTGCCCGAAGTCCGGATCGTGCATCCCGTGCCGATGGTCGCGCGGCGGACGCGGGCCACGGCCGCGCAGCAGGCCGAGCGCCGCGACGATCGCGTCGAGGGGATCGGGGTTCTCGGCATCGTGAGGCATCCTCCGATTTTACATGCGACTTGACATGGATCCTGATTACATGTCACACTGCATATACATGGCAGATGACATGGATCCGGAGAGTCCGGAGAGGCAGCCCCGCCGCGAACGGCGCCGAGCAGCCCGTCATCGCCCCGAGACCTGAAGGACTTCGCATGAACACCGCAGAGAACAACACAGAGAACACACCCGCCGACCGGAGCCGCCCGTTCGGCTTCTGGCTCACCGCCGCCGACCGCTTGATGGCGGCCCAGTTCGCCACCGCCTTCGAGGACGAGGGGATCACCCGCCGCGACTGGCGGATCCTCAACGTCATCGACGGCACGGCTCCGGCAGGCCGTGAGCTTCCGGCCGGCAAGGTTCGCCACCTGGTCGAGCTCGGCTGGGTCGAGCCCGGCTCCGAAGGCTGGGCGCTCACCACGGACGGCGCGGCCGCCAAGGCACGCCTGACCACCGCCGTCGAGGAGATCCGCGCGCAGGTCGCCGGCGCCCTCGACCCCGAGGAGTTCGCCGCGATGGCGGCCTCGCTCGAGAAGCTCGCCCGCGGCCTCGGCTACGAGGAGGGCATGCGCCTGCCTCGTCGTCGCGCCGGCGAACGCCGCGAGGGCGGGCACGGCCCTGGCCACCACGGGCACCACCATGGCCGCGGCGACCACCGCCGCAGCTATGGCGAGCACGGCGAGCGGCAGCACGGCGAGCACTCGCGCGAGCACCGGCACGGCGAGCACTCGCGCGGCATGGGCCCGGGCCGTGGATTCCACCGGCACACGCCGGAGCAGATCCACATCCACCTGCACGACGGCCGTCACGACGGCTGATCCGCATCACCTTCCGGCCCCTGCCCGCGCATGCGGCGGGGGCCGGACCCGTCTCCTCCACCGGGTATCGGAATAGAGGCCGCGCGGCCGCGGTTTCCTCTTCACATGGCCCTTCTCGCCCCGGACAGGACGACGCCCGTCGTCACAGTGCCGGGCGCGATGCCGCCCACCGGCGGCGCGGTCGATGCCCTTCTCTCTGCTGTCGACGTACAGCTGATGCGGCAGGTGCGGATCGCACCGGATCCGGCCGAGACCATCGCACTGGACCGTGACGCGTTGTCGATCGTGTACGTCATCGACGGCGCCGTGCACACCCGCTGCGGTGACAAGCCGATGTCGCTCGCGCGCGGTGATGCCATGCTGACGCCGGGACGGGTGCCGATGTCGGTCAAGACGGATCCGGGAACCCGGATCCTCGTCTCCACGCTCACGCTGGTCCCGCACGCGGCGCACATCGCGAACGCGCTGCCCGATGTGGCTCTGGTGCGCGACTTCGCCCATCACGAGCCCGCCGCGGCTGCGCTGGCCGCCCAGGTCGGGCTCGACCTCACGGACCTGCCGGTCGACGCCGCGGCGCTCGAGGCCGCCGGCCGCGACGGCGACGCCGTGATCTGCCGCATGATGGCCAACACGGTGCTGGCGTCGGTGATCCGCGCATGGGCTGCGCACGGCTGCGCCCCCGCGGGATGGCCGGCGCGCACGAGCGACCCCTTCCTGGAGAAGGTGATCGACGCGATCCACGCCGCACCCGGAAATGACTGGAGCGTGGAGGGCCTCGCCAGCGTCGGCGCCATGTCGCGGACGGTGTTCGCGGAGCGCTTCCGCGCCGCGTTCGGCACCTCGCCCGCGAGCTACGTGACCGAGGTGCGCATCCGCGCCGCCCAGGACCGGCTCGTGCTCGGATGCCTCGTCAGCGAGATCTCCCGCGACCTCGGCTACAGCTCCGACGAGGGCTTCAGCCGCGCCTTCCGCCGCCGCACGGGGCAGACCCCGACCGCGTGGCGCGAGGCCCGCACCGCCTGACCCGCCGCACGGGGCAGACCGCGTGGCGCGAGGCCCGCACCGCCTGACCCGCTGCAGAGGGGCGGGGCGCTGCCCCGCTCAGCGATCCGCGCGGGCGCTGATCCTGCTGGAGAGCCCGAACAGCAGCGCCCCGACCACCAGCACGACCGCGCCGATCACGTAGACCTGAGCGATGCCGATGCCGTCCACGAGCAAGCCGCCGACGCCCGCGGCCGTCATGATCGCCGCCTGGAACCCCATGACCACGAGGCTTCCGCCCGCCTCGAGCCGGTCGGGCATGCGGTGCCCGATCCACGTGTTCACGATCAGCAGCCACGAGGCGAAGAAGAAACCCCACACGAACGCGACCACGCCGATCGCCCACAGGGATCCGACCATCGCGTTCATCAGCAGCACGGTGCCGGCGATCACGAGCGGGGTGATCACGGCGAGCGTGCGGTAGCTGCGGTCGACGATCACGCCGATCGCGATGTTGCCGATGAAACCACCGATGCCGAAGAGCGCGAGCAGCAGGATGATCGTGCCCTCCGTGATCACGGCGCCGCCCTCCTGCACGCGTTCGAGGGCGACCCGGATGTACGTGTACGCGAGGAAGTGCCCGAGCACGACCAGCACGTGGCCGACTACGCCCAGGCCGATGCCACGACGGCGGAACGTCTCGACCAGGGTGGACAGCCGCGCGGCGCCTTCTGCGGGCACGCTCGGGAGCAGGATCCGCAGCAGCACGGCCAGGACGGCGCTGGCCGCCGCGGCGATCCCGAACACGCCGCGCCAGTCGAGCACCTGGCTCAGCAGCACGCCCGCGGGAACCCCCGCCACGGTCGCGAGCGACACGCCGGCCGAGTTGAACATCATCGCCCGGCCCAGGCGCTCGGGACCTGCGATCCGCGCGGCGACCGTCACCGACATCGACCAGAAGCCGCTCAGCGCGGCGCCCAGCAGCACGCGCGCGACCAGCAGCAGCGCCAGGTTCGGAGCGACCGCGACGATCAGGTTCGAGACGGCCGCGCCGATCGCCATCCACACCAGCAAGGAGCGGCGATCCAGGCGGGGCAGCATGAGACCGATGGTCGGGGCCACGATGAGCCCGGCGAGCGCCGTTACGGTGACCATCTGCCCGGCCTGGCCGGGCGTGACGCCGATCTCCGCCGCGATGTCGGTGAGCAGGCCCCCGGGGAGGAACTCCGCGGTGACGAGCAGGAACGCCGTCGCCATCATGGCGAGCAGGGCGCCGTAGTTCAGCCGGCGCGGAACGGAAGCCGCGATCGTGGGCACGGGGGCGGTGGTGGTCATGCTTCCAGCCTGGCGGAGGACGCGGTGCGGCGCCCGACCGTGCGTCCGGCCGATCCGACCGATCGTCCGGATCGGATCCGAGCGTGCTCGACCCCGGCGACGGTCAGAGCTGCGGCAGCACGGCCGGCAGCGCGGCGGCGACCGGGAACGGCCATGCCCCGTTCGCGATGAGCACGGCGATCAGCACGATCGCGCCGATCAGCAGCACGGCGAGGATCAGGAAGATCACGATGATCAGGCCGAAGTAGCCGCCGGAACCACGCTCGGGCGCGGGCACGGCAGCAGGCGGTCGCCCGGGGGCAAGCGCGGGGAGCGGCGGGAGTCCGGTCGATCCGAGCGGATCCGCCGCGGCGCCCTCGGTGGAGCTGAGCGGATCCGTCGCAGCGCTCTGGGCGGCACCGGCCGTCGGCGCGCCGCCGGCCTCGTCGGAGCGCTCGGGGCGCGCCGACGCGTCGGACGCGGATCCGGGATCGCCGGACCCCGCGGCGCCAGGCTTCGGCTCACCGAACAGGGTGGGGTCGGGATCCGCGAGGATCGCGGCCAGACCGGGTGTCTCCTCTGCCGGCGCGGCCTCCTCCGGCGTGGCGAGCAGCTCGGCGAGCGCGGCGCTCTCCTCAGCCGGGGCGATCTCGGGGTCGGCGAGCAGAGAGGCGAGTGCCTCGCTCTCCACGGGCGCCGGGGCCAGGTCGGTGTCTCCGGCGGGCGGCGCCGCCTGCTCCAGCGTGGGAGAAGGCGCGGGCACGACGGACGGCTCCGTCGCGGGCGAAGGCTCCGTCGCGGGCGAAGGTTCCGTCACGGCGGAAGGCTCCCGCACGGGAGCGGGGGCGGGCGCGGACGGCGCGGGCTCGGGGGATGTCTCGTCCCTGGTCGGATCCGTCTCGTCCGCGTTCATGTCAGCCTCCGGTGGATCCCGCGTCGGTGACTCCGACGTCGGTGCGGTGGAAGTTCTGGAACGAGCGCGACGCGGTCGGGCCGCGCTGTCCCTGGTAGCGGTTGCCGTACGGACCGGATCCGTAGGGGTTCTCCGCCGGCGAGGACAGCTGGAAGAAGCACAGCTGGCCGATCTTCATGCCCGGCCAGAGCTTGATCGGCAGGGTCGCGACGTTCGCCAGCTCGAGCGTGACGTGCCCGGTGAAGCCCGGATCGATGAAGCCGGCCGTGGAGTGCGTGATGAGGCCGAGGCGTCCCAGCGACGACTTGCCCTCGAGACGTGCGGCGACGTCGTCCGAGAGCGAGACCTGCTCGAACGTGGCGCCGAGCGCGAACTCGCCGGGGTGCAGCACGAACGGCTCGTCCGGCTCGACCTCGATCAGCCTCGTCAGCTCGGGCTGGTCCTCGCCCGGGTCGATGAAGGGGTACTTGTGGTTGTCGAAAAGCCGGAAGTAGCGGTCCAGCCGCACGTCGATGCTCGACGGCTGGATCATCGACGGTTCGAGCGGATCCAGTCCGATCCGTCCCGCGTCGAGCCCCGCTCTGATGTCCCTGTCGCTCAGCAGCACGGTTTCAGCGTAGTCGGTGCCGTCACTGCGGATCGGTCAGGCCGTTGCGGAACGCGAAGACGACCGCCAGCACGCGATCCCGCATGCCGAGCTTCTGCAGCACCCGGCCGACGTGGGTCTTGACCGTCGACTCACTCAACCACAGCTTCTCCGCGATCTCGGCGTTGGACAGGCCCTGCACGAGCGCGTCGAAGACCTCGCGCTCCCGGTCGGTGAGCACCTGCAGCCGCGCCGCGGCGGCGCGACGGTCGTCGTCCCTCGCGCGGCGGGCGGGGTCCTCCGCGGCGCGGGTGAGGTCGCCGAAACGCCGCAGCAGTTCCGAGGTCACCCGTGGTGCGAGCACGGCGTCACCGGCGGCCACCGCGCGGATCGCGGCGACGATGTCGTCCGCATCCGAGTCCTTGAGCAGGAAGCCGCTGGCGCCGGCGTCGATCGCGCCGAACGCGTAGGCGTCGAGATCGAAGGTCGTGAGCACGAGCACGCGGATCCCGCTGCCCGACGCCACGAGCTCCCTGGTCGCCTCCAGGCCGTCCATGCGGGGCATCTGCACGTCCATGAGCACGACGTCGGGCCGGTGCACGGTCGCGAGCGCCACCGCCTCGATGCCGTCCTGCGCCTCGCCGATGACCTCGATGTCCGGCTGCGCGCCCAGCACCATCGCGAGACCTGCCCGGATCAGGGCCTGATCGTCGGCGATGAGCACCCGGATCGCGGTCATGACGCGCTCCTCGGCAACATCAGGCGCACGACCCAACCCCGCGGCGCAGCGGGGCCGGCATCGAGCGCACCGCCGTAGAGGGCGGCGCGCTCGCGCATCCCGAGAAGCCCCCGGCCCACGCGACCGGAAGGCGCCGGGGATCCGGCTCCATCCGCGCGCCTGCGCTCCGGCAAGGCGCCGTGCCCTGCGCGGGCGCCCTCGAGCACGACCGGCGTCGCCGCGCCGTCGTCCCGGATCTCGGCGTGGATGGCCTCGGCGGTCACCCGCACCTCCACCCGCACCTCGGTGGGCGCCTCGGCATGCCGCAGCGCGTTGGTGAGGGATTCCTGCACGATCCGGAACACCGTCATCTGCAGCCCCGCTGGGATCCTCTGCGCGTCCGCGGCTGCGGATCCGGAGGTGTCGTCGCCCTCCGCGCGCCCCAGGTCGAGATCCAGCCGCACCGGCAGCCCGATCCCGCGGTAGACCTCGGCGAGGCGCGGCAGATCCTCCAGGCCCGTGCCGCTGCGCGCCGACTCCTGCCCGTTCGGCCGTTCGAGCACGCCGATCGCCCGCCGCATCTCGTCGAGGGAGGAGCGCGCGACGCCGCCGATCTGCCCGACCGCCTCCCGTGCGCGATCCGGATCCGCATCGAACACGGCCCTCGTGCCATCCGCCAGCCGCACGATCACACTCAGCGAGTGCGAGACGATGTCGTGCACATCGCGGGCGATGCGCGAGCGCTCGGCGAGAGCGGCGAGCTGCGCCTCCTGATCCCGCTCGTGCTCCAGGATTCGCGCCCGCTCCACGAGCGCCGCCACGTACCGGCGGCGGTTGCCCGCGTTCTGCCCCCACAGCAGTGCGACCAGGAGCAGCAGCAGGTCGAACGCCGCCCAGGACAACGCCGTGTCCAGCCGCGAGCCCGAACGGTTCACCGGCGCGAAGCCGAACCCGGTGAGCAAGTGGACACCGCCCAGCGCCAGGGTCACCGCATAGGCGACCGCGCCGGCGATCCACGCGCGGGACATCCGGTCGTACACCGCGATCGCGAACACCGCGTAGGCGACGGCGAACGCCCCCACGTCCAGCCAGAACGGCAGCAGCACGAGCGGCAGCGTGAGCGTCACGAGGTACAGCAGCAGCGGGTTGCGCCGGCGGAACAGCACCATCACCGTCGCGACGATCGCGACGACCACGAGTCCCAGCCCGATGCCCCACGCTCCGCCCGGTCGCGCGATGACCGGGTCGCCCGCAGGGGCCGCCCCGAGCATCGGCACGACCGTCAGTACGACCCAGCTGAGCGTGGTGAGCGCATCGGCCCAGTGCGGGTGGCGCTGCCAGCGCGACGCGGCACGATCCAGGGCGCGCGCGGAGCCGTCGGTCACGTCGCCAGTCTCCCACGGTCCTCCGGATCGGCGGATGCCGTCCGATCCGCGTTCATGCGCGACGACCGGGACGCGGGCTCCCCGGCGTCCAGCGGCAGCGTGGAGATCGCCTCCGCCTCGGACGACGCCGGATCCTGTTCGTTCTCGAACACCTCGACACCGGCGCTGCGGCGCTGGCGACGGGCCTCGCGGCGCTCCCGGCGCGCCTGCCGGCGATCGCCGCGGCGCTCGTACAGCACGACCAGCGCGGGCACCAGCAACAGGGTGAGTACCGTGGACGAAACCAGCCCGCCGATGACCACGATCGCCAGCGACTGCGAGATGAACGCCCCGCCGCCCGTGATGCCGAGGGCCATCGGGATGAGCGCGAAGATCGTCGCGCACGCGGTCATGATGATCGGCCGCAGTCGCAGGCGCGCCCCGTGCACGACCGCGTCGTCGAGCCTCGAGCCGTTCCGGCGGTACTCGTTGATGAGGTCGATCAGCACGATCGCGTTCGTGACCACGATCCCGATCAGCATGAGCATGCCGATCAGCGCCGGGATGCCGAGTGGCGTTCCGGTGATCAGCAGACCCGCGATCGCCCCTGTCGCCGCGAACGGCACCGAGACCAGCAGCAGCAGCGGCTGCACGAGGGAGCGGAACGTCGCCACCAGCACGATGTAGACCAGTGCGATCGCGGCGAGCATCGCGAGCCCGAGCTCGCCGAACGACTGCGCCTGCTCGGCGGCGGCGCCGCCCTCGTCCAGGCTCACGCCGGCGGGCAGGTCGATCCCGGCCACGGCCGTCTGCACGCCGTATGACGCCGTGGAGAGGTCCGCCCCCTCCGCAGGTGTGGCCGAGATCGTGACGGCGCGTGCTCCGTCGATCCGGGTGATCGTGGCGGGCGCCGAGACCACCTCCACCGCGGCGATGTCGCCGACGCGGATCGGCGTCGGGCGCACGTGCTCGAGGTCGCGCTGCGCCTGCGTGAGCCGGTCGGTCTCGGCCTGCTGGCGCGTGCCGTCGGCGATCGCCGTGCGCGCCGCGGAGATCTGCTCATCGAGGCCCGTCAGCCCGCTCTCCGCCCCGGCCACGGCCTGGGTGAGCTGCTGCACGAGCTTCTGGTACTCGAGAGCGCTGAGCTGGCCCTGCGTCGCGGGTTGGGGGTCGGCGGGAGGCGGCGAGGCGAGCAGCTGCGCGAGCTGTTCGCGCAGCGTGACCAGATCCTGCGCCCCCGTCGAGCGCGCGTCGTACAGTGCGGACAGCTGCTCGTCGGCCTTGTTCTCCGCCTCCGTACGCGCCTGAGCGGACATCGTCTCCTGCTCGCGCTGCAGCGCATCCGCCGCATCCTTCTGCGTCTTCTGCGCCTGCAGGGCCGAGATCGGCAGAGTGAGCGCCTTGACCGCTTCCGGATCCGTCGCGGTCGACTGCGCCCGCACCACCAGATCCGTGGCCGTGCCGTCGATGCTGACGGATCCGAGCCGCTCGCCCTGCACGGCGGCGGAGATCGCGGCACCCACCTCGGCGGTGGTGAAGCCCTGCGCCGCAGCGCGCGTGGCGTCGACCGAGACCTTCAGCACCGGCAGATCCGCGGCGAGATCGCTCTTGACCGAGCCGATGCCGTGGACCTTGCCGAGGGCGGCGGTGAGCTTCTCGGACGCACCCGCCAGCGCCTTGTCATTGGGGCTCTTCACGATCACGTCGATGGAGGAGGAGGTGGTCTGCGTCGCCTGCGTCGATACGGTGATGCGGTCGGCCTCCGGGAGCCCGGCGACGGCCTTGCGGATCCGCGGCAGCACGGCCTGGGGATCCGCATCCGGCGCGATCACGATGTCGAGCGTGACCGGCGCCCCCTGCTCACCCGCCGTGGTGCGGTACGAGGCGACCCCATCGAGGTCGCGGACCTTCTTCTCCAGCGCGGTCGCCGCCTTGTCCGACACGGCGAGCGTGGTGTCCAGCGGCATCGTCTGGGTGACGGTCACCGCGCGCTCGTCGGCGAAACTGCCGAGCATGTCGGTCTTCAGGAAGGTCGCCGCCACGATCGTGCCGGCGAACACCACCACCGAGATCAGCACGACCGTGACCGGCCGGCGCAGCGCGAACAGCAGGGAGGGCAGATAGGCGCGCTGCATGCGCGTGACGCGCTCCGCGGGATCCTGCGCCGCTGCCTCAGATCCCGCAGCGGTCACGCCCGGCGTGCCGGCCCGTTGCGGATCCGCAGCGGCGGTGTCCGTCGGATCCGTGCCTTCGACGACGGCCATCGCCGCCGGCTCGGCATCCGCGGCTTCAGCCGCCGCGACGGCGCCCCTCTTCGGACGACGCAGGAACCAGTACGCGAGCACAGGCACGATCGTCAACGACACCAGCAGCGAGGCCAGCAGCGCGATGGTCACGGTCAGTGCGAACGGCCGGAACAGCTCCCCCGCCATGCCGCCGACGAGGGTGACCGGCAGGAACACCGCGACCGTCGTCAACGTCGACGCCGTGACGGCGCCAGCCACCTGGCGCACCGCGGCGAGCACGTCGGCAGGGGTGAGCGGTGCGGATCCGCGTCGCCGCGCGATGTTCTCGATGACGACGATCGAGTCGTCGACCACGCGGCCCACCGCGACCGTCAGCGCGGCGAGCGTGAACACGTTGAACGAGAACCCGCCGACCCGCAGCCCGATCACCGCGATGAGCAGCGACAGCGGGATCGAGACGGCCGTGATCACCGTCGCCTTGGGCGAGAGCAGGAAGACCAGGATGATGAGCACCGCGAACACGAGTCCGAGGCCGCCCTCGACGGCCAGGTCATGGGTCGACTTCTCGATCATCGTGGACTGGTCGAAGAGCACCGAGCTCGAGGCCTTCTCGCCCAGCGAAGGCAGGGTCTTCGCGACCGCGGCGGCCACCGCATGCGACACCTGCACGGCGTTCGCCTCGGGCGTCTTGGTGATCGTCAGGCTCAGCGCGGGACGGCCATCGGCGCGCGAGATCGTGCTCTGCGGGACGGGGGCGAGCTCGACGGTGGCGACCTCGGACAGCGCCACGGGTCCCTGCATCGTCGGGATCGGCATCGCGGACAGGCGCTCGATCGAGGTGCCCTCCTGGCCGACCTCGATCGCCATGGTGCGCGTGCCGTCGCTGCTGGTACCCGCCGGCACCACGACGCCGGCGGTGCGCAGGATCCCCGACACGGCGGCCGCATCGACCGACCGCGCCGACAGCTTGGCCGGATCCAGGGTCACCAGCACGCGCTCGGAGGCGCGACCCGACACCTGCACGGCACGCACGCCCGGCACGTGCTCGATGGCAGGAACGAGGGTCTTGTCCACCCGGTCGGCCAATGCGCCGATGTCACCGTCGCCGGTGATCGCGAGGCTCTGCACAGGGATGTCGGCGGAGCTGCCCGCATACACCTCGGTGTGCACGCCGTCCGCGGTGGATCCGGCGGCGGACGCTGCGGCCTTGAGATCGGCGAGGATCTTGGTGTCGTCGCGGCCGAACGCCCAGTTCACGGTCAGCTGCCCGCTGCCGCTCGAGGTGCTCGTGCGCACCTCGTCCACCCCGGTCACGGCACCGAGCGCATCGGACAGCGGCTTCACGACGTCGTGGTCGAGGGTCTCGGCCGAGGCGCCGGGCTTCGTCACGAGGACGACCGCCGCGGGCTGCGACATCGAGGGCAGCAGCTCCTGCTTCATGCTGCCGGTGGCCCACAGGCCCGCTCCGACGATGAGCACGGTGAACAGGGCCACGACGGCGCGGTTGGCGAGGCTGAGTCGGGTCAGCGGGGTCACGGATCCTCCAGGCGATCACGGGCGGGCGCAGGGCACCGCGACTGCCGCGGGCTGCGACGAGCCGTACCTTCAGCCAACCGCGCAGCCCAGGGCCGGCACATCCGCTTCGGGGAGGATCCGGTCCGTCCCGGGGTGGTCCTCAGGTACCACATCCTCCGGCGGCATCCGCAGACGACGTCGCCCCCTCCGCACAGTGCGAAGGGGGCGACGTCGGCGGATCCACGGGTCAGGCGTCGCGCGAGCGCAGCACCACCCAGGATCCGAGCAGGCCCGCAGCGACCCAGGCGCCAAGGGTGAGGAACGCCACGCCCGCGGACATCGGCGCGGTGTCGCTGGGCAGGATCGCATTCTGCGCGGCCGACAGCGGAAGGTAGTTCGCGGCGTCGAGCACCCACTTCCAGGACTCGCCGGCGAAGGCGAAGAAGTTCGACATGATCGGCAGCACGAACAGCAGTCCGACCGTCGCGGCGATCGCACCGGCACCCGAACGCAGCATGAAGCCGAACGAGACGCCGATCAGCGCGCACACCGCCATCGTCGCGGCGGCGGCGAGCAACGGCAGGATCACCTTGTCGGGCGCACCCCACTCGAGCCCCTGGCCGTGCGCGCCCAGGATCGCCGACACGATGACCGCGGCGACCACGAACATCACCAGCGACGCGAGGAACAGGAACACCCCGAGCACGACGGACTTCGCCACCAGCACCCGCCCGCGGCGCGGGTCCGCGGTGAGCGTGGAGCGGATCATGCCCGTGGAGTACTCGCCGGTGACGGCGATCGCGCCCAGGATCCCGGCCAGCAGCGCGGTGAACTGGATCGGCGTGACCACGGCCATGATCCCGTTGAGCCCGCGGGGCGCCTCGCCGGAGGTGGTGAGCGCGAAGGCGATCAGCACGGCGATGCCGATCGTGAGTGCGGCGGTGATCGCGATCGACCACCAGGTCGAGCGCAGCGTGGTCAGCTTGATCCACTCGCTGCGCAGGCTCCGCGGGAAGCTGAGACGGAACCGGCCCGGCAGGGCGGGGACGGTCGGGGCGACGGCGCTCATGCGACCACCTCCGGGATCGGGGCGACGGCTTCGGGCACGGCGCGGGTGCGGTATTCGACGGCCTCGCCGGTGAGGGCGAGGTAGGCGTCCTCCAGCGAGCCGCTGGTGGGGGTGAGCTCGTGCAGAGCGATGCCGCGCTCGGCGGCGAGGTCGCCGATCCACCAGGCCTCGGGGCCGGTGACGTCGATCGTGTCGTGTCCCGAGCCGTTGACCACGGCGCCGGCGGCGAGGAGCAGATCCGCCAGCTCGGCGGCCCGGGGGCTGCGGACGCGCACCTGGGCGGTGGTCCACTGCTGCACGAGCTGGGACAGCGGCGCGTCCGCGAGCACCTGGCCGCGGCCCAGCACGATGATGTGGTCGGCGGTCTGCGCCATCTCGCTCATGAGGTGGCTGGAGAGCAGCACCGTGCGCCCCTCCGACGCGGCGTGGCGCACGAAGTTGCGCACCCAGAGCACGCCCTCGGGGTCGAGCCCGTTGACCGGCTCGTCGAGGATCAGCGTGTGCGGGTCGCCGAGCAGGGCCGCGGCGATGCCGAGGCGCTGGCCCATCCCGAGCGAGAACCCGCCCGCGCGCTTGCGGGCGACGGATCCGATGCCGGCGATCTCGATCACCTGGTCGACGCGCTTCGAGGGCAGGCCGTGCGTGGCGGCGAGCGCGCGCAGGTGATTGCGGGCGGAGCGGCCCGTGTGCACCGCCTTGGCGTCGAGTAGCACGCCGACCTCGGTGAGGGGCGCGTGCAGACGGCGGTACTGCTGCCCGTTCACGGTGACGCGGCCCGCGCTGGGACGGTCCAGGCCCACGATCATCCGCATCGTGGTCGACTTGCCGGCGCCGTTCGGCCCGAGGAAGCCGGTGACGGTGCCCGGCCGCACGGTGAACGACACATTGTCGACGGCGGTCTTGGGTCCGTATCTCTTGGTGAGGCCCTCTGCGGTGATCATGTCTTCGACGCTATGCGGCGGCTGTGCCACGTCGCATCCCTCTGGAGGATGACTCCGGGGATCCCCGGGGATGATTCCGGAAACCCCGAACGCCGAGTCCCGGTTCCCGGAGGCGTTCGTCCCAGGCCGCCTTTGCCTGGCCGCCTTTACCTGCCAGCCGAATCACGTTCACCTCCCCTGGCCGTCTTCACCTCCCCTGATCGGCGTCGGTGCGGGGAGGTGAAGACGCTGCGGGGAGGTGAAGACGCTGCGACAGACCGCGGATCCGGGATCCCGCGGGCGTTTGTTATGCTGGCCAGGCGTCACCGACGCACGGGGCTGTAGTTCAATGGCAGAACTTCTGCTTCCCAAGCAGACAGCGCGGGTTCGATTCCCGTCAGCCCCTCCACTCCGCACAAGGCCTCCGTCACCGACGGGGCCTTGTCCGCGTCAGGCGCCGTGCGAGTCCTGCTCCGGGGCTCGCCGATACAGCCCGGGGTAGTCGAGCACGAGACCCGCGACATCGACGAGGATCTCCCGACGGAAGTCGCTGTCCCGCGACTCGTAGAGGTAGTGATCACGGCTCAGGCACGTGTAGCGCTGCGGATCCGGCAGCACCTCGAGCGCGTCGGTGACGTAGGCGGTGACGATATCGCGTGACGCGCCAGGGCTCAACGCCAGGCGTCGTATCGGCAGGGTGTTGGTGAAGGGGCTGAAGGACAGGTCGATGTCGATCGCCGCGCCCAGGTCGGGGCGGGGCTCGCCGTTCGCCGACCACTCCCCGCAGGGCGACCGGACGAGGTGGAGGGATCCTGCGCGGTCGTCGTCGACCAGCAGGTCCGAGAACTCCCACTGCGCCGTGGCCCTCGCGCGGTAGCGGAGCGTCCGGTCCGCGTTCTCCACGACCGATGTCGCCCGCACCTCGTCCGCCGAGACCGACAGCTCGAGCGTCTCCATGCTTCCCGTCTCGATGCCCGTCCAGCGGATCCGCATGGCGTCGTCAGCCGATCGACTCGGCGAGGGAGACGATGATGCCTTCCGGGCCGCGGACATAGGCCATCCGGATCGCGTGCTGCCATTCGCCCACGCCGCCGATCAACGCGTATCCGTCCGCTGTGACCCGGTCGACCATCGCGTCGAGGTCATCGACCATGAAGGCGACGTTGCGGATTCCGAGCTCGTTCGCCATCGGCGCCGGGGAGCCCGGATCGTGGTCGGGGCGGGTGAAGCTGGACAGCTCCAACGTCGTGCCGCCCGAGGGGGCGCGAAGCATGACGATGCGAGTCCGGGAGTCGGGGATCCCGATGACGGTGTCGAGGAACTCGCCCTCCACCGGCATCGACTCTCCGAGCACCTCGAGTCCCAGGCCCGCGAAGAACGCGGTCGCCGCGCCGAGGTCGGCCACCGTGATCCCGACGTGGTCGAAGCTGCGCACCCCCGGCGCGTGTGCGGACTCCGCAGCCGGGCCTGCACCGTCGGACGCGGAGTCGGAGGGATCCGTGCTCATCGTCGAACCTCGTTCCTGTGGGCCCGGCTGTGCGGGGCGGGGCCCGCAGGCGGGACCGCCTGCGGGAAGTCGAAGAACCGGTGCGGATCGTAGCGCTGCTTGACCTCGGCGAGGCGAGCGGCGTTGTCGCCATGGTAGGCGGCGAGCGGATCCTGGAGCAGAAGGTCGGGGAAGTTCGGATACACCTGTCCGGATCCGGCTTCGTGGGCGGCGTCCCAGGAGTCGTCGATCCACGGGTCGTCCGGATCGCCGACGTGCTCCAGCAGGAAGCGGGCACCGCGATGCGCGAACGCGGTCTCGCCCGAGGGCACCCGGTTGTACGCCCCGCCCATCGCCGTGAACGAGAGTCTGCGCGGCCTGTTGCGGTCTGCATCGGCGAGCAGCGACAGGATCCGCTCGAGGATCGGTCCCTCGATCGTGCGCTCGAAGAACTCCGACCGCAGCCGGACGGGACGCTGCGGCAGGGAACGCCGCTCGTCGGCGTGCGTCTCCTTCACGGTCGAGTACGGCACCGGGTCTTCCACTCGGAGCCGGGCTGTCGACGCGTCGCTGCCGAGGAGCTCCCGCAGCCACGCGATGGTCATGGACACGGGAAGGCTCGAGGCTCCGACCACGCGGACCTGCACGCCGGGGACACGCGGCTCCTGCTCGACGACCAGATCGACGCTCAGGCCGTCGGGTGCATCGGGGGCGAGTTCCTGCCAGGTCGCCACAAGAGCACCGAGATCGACGCTCGCAGGCATCGAGACATCGACGCGGGAGACCAGCGGCTCGGGCACGGTTGCGAAGCGGAACGTCGCGACAACCCCGAACTGGCCTCCTCCCGCGCCTCGCAGCGCCCAGAACAGATCCGGCTCGCGATTCTCGTCGCACTCGACGATGTCGCCGTCGGCGAGCACGACCCGCGCGCCGACCAGCCGGTCGCAGGTCAGCCCGTGCCGCCGTCCCAGCAACCCGATCCCGCCCCCGAGGGTCAGACCTGCGATGCCCACGGTCTCCCCGCATCCCGCCGGCAGCGTGCGCCCCACCGCATGCAGCGCGCTGTACACCCGGCCCAGCCGGCACCCTGCGCCGATCGTCGCCATCCCGGTCGGATCGACGCGGACCTCATCCATCGGGGCGAGGTCGAGCACGATGCCGTCGGTCGTGGATCTCGCGGCGAAGCAGTGGCCGCCGCCCCGCGGCACCAGCCGCATCCCGGTCGCCGCCGCATGGCGGATCGCGCGTGCGATGTCACGCTCGGACGCGCACGCCACGACCAGAGACGGCCGCACGCCGTACGACGCGGTGCGGTGCTGCTCTGGTGCGGACATGACTCGACCGTACGAGCGGCGGCCCCGCCGCGGATTGAACAGAACGCGCATCGTCCAGCACACCGAGGAGACCACGCCGGATGCCGACGTGTCGCACCCCGGCACCGAGGATCGCCGCCCGCCTCACGCACCACGGGTGCGGCATCAGATCCCGCTGTCAGTTTCCTATGGGTGTCTGTTGCTGTTCGGATGCGGGCTCTAGGCTCTCTGGCGAGCGCGGCACATCCGAGCCGAGCCGGAGCGAAGGAGTTCCCTATGGCCGACTGGGCCGCTGACGTCAAGATCTACCGCCCCAACGCCGACGAAGCCGCGATCGAGGGTCTGCTGAAGACCTACCGCCTCGTCATGGGCAGCCAGGACTCGGCGTACGTCGCCTTCTCCGACAAGGACGAGGTCGAGACCGTCAAGACCAATTTCCTCAAGAAGAAGCTCGGTCTCACCGAGTCCGACGCCGTGCTCGACGCTGCGCTCGACGAGGTCAAGGAGACCATGAAGGCCGACCGCACCAAGAGCCGCATCACCGTCTACTACCTGCTCGCGGAGAAGTTCGGCAAGCTGGACCTGTTCCACTGAGCGCCCCGCTTCGATGATCGGGAGGGCCCGCATCCGCTCCGGCTGGTGCGGGCCCTCCCGCGAGAGCACCATTCCGACACGTGAGCCGCCGGCGCCGGGATCATCGCCATACTGGCGGGATGACCTCCCCCGAGTACCGCGCGCGCTTCGGCTTCGACATCGCCTTCGCCAACGGCGGCGGGATGCACGGCGACGGCTTCCGTCTCGACCTGCCCTCCCCCGACCCGGACGCCGAGGCGATCGGCCTGCTCCTCATCCGGCACCTCGGTCTCGCCCTCGTGGAGTCGGTCGTGCTGCACGATCTCGAGATCGTCGCCGAGCAGCACCGCGGCAGCCGCGGGGTCGAGGCGACGCCCACGTCCGCCCGCCGAATCGTGGATCTGTCGCACCCGATCCACGCCGGCCTCGTCACCTACCCCGGGCTGCCCGCGCCCGAGATCACCCCGTTCCTCACCCGGGAGGACTCGAAGGCGAAGTACGCGCCGGGCACCGAGTTCGCGATGGACGTCATCACGATGATCGGCAACACCGGCACGTACATCGACTCGCCGTTCCACCGCTACGCCGACGGCGGCGACCTCTCGTCGTTGCCTCTGGAGAAGCTCGTCGATCTGCCCGCCGAGGTCTTCCACCTCGCCGACGCATGGTCGTCCGGCCGTCGCGGGATCGGATCCGCGACGCTCGCCGACCGCGACCTGGTCGGCACGGCCGTGCTGCTGCACACGGGCTGGGACCGATACTTCGGCACCCCGGAGTACGGCCGCGGCGCGCCGTTCCTGACCGGGGCCGGGGCACAGGCGCTCGTCGATGCCGGGGTCGCTCTCGTCGGCATCGACTCGCTCAACATCGACGACACCGAGTCAGGCGGCGAGCGCCCGGCGCATTCGATCCTGCTCGCGGCGGGGATCCCCGTCGTCGAGCACCTTGCGAACCTGGGCTCGCTGCCGGCGCGCGGCGCCCGGTTCACCGCCGCTCCGCCGGCCGTCACCGGCTTCGGGACGTTCCCCGTGCGGGCGCACGCGATCGTCTAGCCCGGCCGCTCGCGAGGCGGGACGGCCGCCGTCAGAGACCCTCGATCGACCCCTCGAACCCGAGCATCGTGTCCACGGTGGGCGGCGGGATCACGCCGTCGTCATCCTCGTCCCGCGGCGGACCGTTCTGCGCCGCCTTCTGCTCGTCGACAGGCGCTTCGGCCTGGTCGTCGTCGTTGTCGTGCCCCATCTCATCCTCCTTCACGAGGGAGCCGGTCGGCGACGCCCTCGGCAGCATGTCCGCCTGCTGCGGGCCCGGATCCCGACTCCTTCTCCGCAGAGTATGCCGACGCGCATGGGGTCACAAGGGAACGATCCCTCGCCGGTCGACGACGCCGGCGGCGGTGCCGCGCGATGTCCGATGCCGTGGGTAGCGTGGCCTCATGTCCTCGCGACCCGCTGTCACCCTCCGTGCCCGCACCGAAGCCGACTACGACGCGCTGTACGCGGTCGCCGCGGAACTCGACAGCTGGGAGGAGCGCAGCCCGCTCCGGCCCGCCGCCATGACGCGGAAAGGCTGGGAGGCGCGCGTGGCCCAATACGACGCGGATCCGAGCGGCAACCTCGGCTTCGTGATCGACGTCGACGGCGAACCCGTCGGCACGGTGAGCCTGTTCGACATCGACGGCTTCACCGGCACCGCCGAGGTCGGCATCGCCCTCGTCCGGTCGGCGCGCGGACAGGGCATCGGCACCGAGGCCATCGCGCAGATCGTCGAGTTCGGGTTCGTGCGCGCCAACCTGCGCCGTGTGCACCTCGAGGTGATCGCCTCCAACGCGGGGGCCATCCGGGTCTACGAGAAGGCCGGCTTCGTCATCGAGGGGCGCCAGCGCGAGCACGCCTGGGTGCGAGGGCAGTACGAGGACATCGTGCGGATGGGGCTGCTCCGCGACGAGTGGCGCGAGAGCCGCGCCGCGGGCTGAGTCCGGCGATCCGCCGTCCGGCCCATCGAGTGCGACGGCCATCCGTGGGATGTCTCTGGGTCGCCGGCGGGGATGGCGTAGCGTCAGACCAGACCGCGATCGAAGGGGATCCGCATGGCGACGCACACCGTCACGAACCAGGCCCCGCCACGAGAAGGCCTCGACGAGTACGCACTCCACCTCCCCCTCGTCGAGGGGGTGCGGCGGCACGGCGCTTCCTGGGCCGAGCCGGAGCTGACCGCGACCGGGATGCTGATCGGATCCGCCGCCTTCCAGCACGACGCGGAGCTCTCGAATGTGCACGAGCCGGAGCTCGTCGCGTTCGATCGCTGGGGGCACCGCATCGACGAGGTCGAGTACCACCCCTCGTACCACCGGGTCATCGGCGCCGCGGTCGCCGCCGGGGCGCACACCGCCGCCTGGGCGGATCCGCGTCCTGGCGCGCAGGTCGCCCGCGCCGCCCAGTTCCTGCTGTTCGCGCAGATCGAGCCCGGCCACGCCTGCCCCGTGTCGATGACGCACGCGGTCGTCCCCGCGCTGCAGCAGTACGGGTCCGCGCACCTGCAGGACGAGTGGATGCCGCGGCTGCTCTCTCGGGACTACTCGCCCGCACTCGCTCCCGGCAAGACCTCGGCTCTGTTCGGCATGGCGATGACGGAGAAGCAGGGCGGATCCGACGTGCGCGCGAACCGCACCTCCGCGGCGCCGACCGGCGACGGGTCGTGGATCCTCACCGGGCACAAGTGGTTCTGCTCGGCGCCGATGTCCGACGGCTTCCTGGTGCTCGCTCAGGCGCCGGCCGGGCTCACCTGTTTCCTCGTGCCGCGCGTGCTGCCGGACGGATCCCGCAATCCGTTCCTCATCCAGCGCCTCAAGGACAAGCTCGGCAACCGCGCGAACGCCTCGAGCGAGGTGGAGTTCGACGGCACCCTCGGCTGGCTCGTGGGCGAGGAGGGTCGCGGTGTCCGCACGATCATCGAGATGGTCAATCAGACCCGGCTGGACTGCATGCTCGGCACCGCCGCCGGCATGCGTCAGGCGACCGCCGAGGCGATCTGGCACGCGCAGCACCGATCGGCCTTCGGCGCCCTGCTCGCCGACCAGCCCGCGATGACGCAGGTGCTCGCCGACCTCGCCGTGGAGGCCGAGGCCGCGATCACCTCATCGCTGCGGGTCGCCGCAGCCTACGAGGCCGACGCGCCCTCCGAGGACGAGCCGTTCCACCGGCTCGCGACGGCGGTGCTCAAGTACTGGATCTGCAAACGCGGGCCCGGCCACGCATACGAGGCGCTGGAGTGCCTGGGCGGCAACGGCTACACGGAGGCGTTTCCGCTCGCGCGGCGCTACCGCGAGCAGCCGGTGATGGCGGTGTGGGAGGGATCCGGCAACGTCATCGCGCTGGACGTGCTGCGGGCGATCGCCCGCGAGCCCGAGACCGCCGACGCAGTGCTCGCCGAGGTGCGCCTCGCCGCCGGGGCGGAGGCCCGCCTCGACGCGCACGTGGCCGACACGGAGCTTCTGCTGCGCGCGGCGCAGCGAGATCCCACGTCCACCGAGGCGCAGGCCGGAGCACGCCGGCTCACGGAAGCCCTCGCGGTGGCGCTGCAGGGCTCACTGCTGCTCCGGCACGCGCCGGCACCGGTCGCCGACGCCTTCGCCGCGTCCCGCCTCGGCGGCGCACGCGGCTTCCTCTACGGAGCCGCGCCCGCTCGGGCCGCCGCCGCGATCGTCGCCCGCCACGCCGGCTCGCCATGAATGCTGTCCGCCGAACCGGCTCGATGCCGGCGGCGACGTCGACGGCCCGGTCGCTCACTCCGAGCGTCCGGGCCGCCGTGTCGGTGCGCGGGCCGGCTCTCGAAGAGGCCGGCCCGCGTGTGCCCGTCGGGCGTCAGCTGCAGCCGCCGCCCTGCCCGAGATGCTTGCCGTTGTTGCCGGCGCAGTACGCCGGCTGGACGATCGTGCCGGTGGCCGGATCCAGCGTCAGGTTCGCATCCTTGCGCGGGTGCGAGAGGTCGAGCATGTTGCCCAGCGAGCCGGCGACCGCGTCCACGGATCCGTCGCCGAGCCGGCCGAGGCCCCAGTTGTCCTCGATGAACCGCAGGATCGACGACTGCTGCGTGACGGTGTGGTCGACGAAGTCCTTCTTCGCGAACGGAGAGATCACCAGGAGCGGCTGACGCGGTCCGGGGCCGCAGCGGTCGACGTATCCGCCCAGGATCGGGGTGCCGGAGGCGGCCGCGTCGAGGCACCAGGCCGCATCGTTCTGCGGATCGTTCGACGCGTTGGTCACCGTCGCCGCGACGTGGTCGTACCAGCCGTCGGAGTCGTCGTAGGCGAGCACGATCGCCGTGGATCCCCAGTTCTTGGACTTCTGGATGGCGTTGATCTCGTTCACGACGAAGGCCTGCTCGTCGATCGGATCCGAGTACGACGCGTGCCCGTCCTGGTAGTTCGGCGCCTTCAGGTACGAGACCGCCGGCATGTTGTCGGTGTCGACGACCTTGTTGAAGTCGGTGATGTCGTACTGGTGGTTGGCCTGGCCGGCGTGCCCGATCTCGGCGTCGGAGGCCGGAGCGAGGTGGTGCGGGTTGGCCGTCGACGCGAAGTACTGGAACGGCTCGTGGTGCGGGTTGTAGTCGGTCGACGAGACGCCGGCCACGTTCGTGTGCGTGGTGGTGCACTGCGCGTAGTCGACGCCCTTGATCGTCTTGGTGCTCTGCGGAGTGAAGCCGCCCTGGAACCAGCCCCACGACACGTTCTTCTCGTTGAGCAGATCGCCGATGTTGCGGCCCTGCATCGCGGCGAGCGCGTAGCTCTTCGCATGGCTGCCGTCGGAGCAGTCGTCGAAGGCCGGATCCGGGTCCTCCGTCATGGTGCCGACGCCCTGCGCGTCCGGGCTCTTCACCGTGTACGGGTCGGGCGCGGCGGTCTTCGCGCCGGTGAACGGATCGACGCTGATCACGCCGTGGGTCTGCCCGGAGACGAGGTTGATCGCACCGGGGCTCGACGGGCCGAAGGTGTCGGAGAAGCTGCTGTCGCTGAGCGCGTAGTGCTGGGCGTAGTTCCAGAGCCCCGTGACGGTGTTGCCGTCGTAGTAGTCCATGGTCATGCCCGGCGTCGCATACCGGGGATCGCCGGGGTTGCCGCAGGTGTCAGTGCTGGTGTTCTCGACGAAGCGGTCCATGGCGCCGCCGTTGTACGCCTTCTGCTCGGCGAGGTACTCGTGATCCTGGTCGCAGGTGACGGCCTGACCGGGGGTGAGCCGCTTCGGCTGCACCGCGTTGGGGTTGTTCGGCGCGAGCAGGCCGGCGTTCGCGAGGGTGGCGATGTCGGTCGGGGTGTCCTTCGCGGCGGTGAACGCGGAAGCCGGCGCTCCGGTGCCCTGGATCGTCTCGCCCGCGGTGTTCGCGGCGTTCGGGTACGTGGCGAAGTAATGGTCGAAGGAGACGTTCTCGCCGAAGATCACGACGACGTGCTGGATCGGGGTGGACGTGGCGGCAGCGGCGTGCGGCGCAGCCGCGGCAGGCAGCGCGCCGGCCGCACCGCCGGCCGCGGCCGCGAGCACGAGGGCGCCGAGCGCCCCGGCGGTGCCGAATCGGGAACGGAACATCGAGGGACCTTTCGTGAGAGGAAGGGGCCTCGATGCCGAGGAGCACGCCAGGCGCTCCCCGGCATCGGGTCCCGCACCGACGGTAGGCCTGCACGCCCACCGGCGACAGGGGGCGCGGGCATCATTCCCGATCCGTTCACCGGATCCATCGGGTTCTCCCAGGTAAGCGGCCCGCAACGACGCGCGTGCACTCAGGAACGTCGCCCGAAGACCGTCTCGCGCCGAGGGCCGGCCTCCGGTCAGGAGTCCGGCCCTCGATGCACTCGGCGGCGTGGGTCAGAGCGCCGCGATGATGTCCTCCACGCGCTGCTTGGCGTCGCCGAACAGCATCTGCGCGTTCTCGCGGAAGAACAGCGGGTTCTGCACGCCCGCGTATCCGGCCGCCATGGAGCGCTTGAACACGATCACGTTCTCGGCCTCCCACACCCGCAGCACCGGCATGCCGGCGATCGGGCTGCCCGGATCCTCGGCTGCCGCGGGGTTGACGGTGTCGTTCGCTCCGATCACCAGCACGACGGAGGTCGACGCGAGGTCGTCGTTGATCTCCTCCATGCTGAGCACGATGTCGTATGGCACCTTCGCCTCGGCGAGCAGCACGTTCATGTGGCCGGGCAGGCGCCCTGCGACGGGGTGGATCCCGAAGCGCACGTCGATGCCGCGCTCGCGCAGCTTGGCGACGAGGTCCGCGACGGGATACTGGGCCTTCGCGACCGCCATCCCGTAACCCGGGGTGATCACCACGCTCTTCGCGGACGTGAGCATGTCGGCCGCGCCCTCCGCGGTGATCTCCCGGTGCTCGCCGTGCTCGTCGTCGCCCGACGCGGACGCCACGATCCCGAATCCGCCCGCGATGACGGACAGGAACGACCGGTTCATGGCCTTGCACATGATGTAGGAGAGGTAGGCACCGCTGGATCCGACCAGCGCACCGGTGACGATGAGCAGGTCGTTGTTGAGCAGGAAGCCCGCCGCGGCGGCCGCCCAGCCGGAGTAGCTGTTCAGCATCGAGACGACGACCGGCATGTCGCCGCCGCCGATCGATGCGACGAGGTGCCAGCCCAGTGCGAACGCGAGCAGGGTGATCGCGATCAGCAGCCACAGCTGCTGATCGATCACGAACCACACCGTGAGCACGAGGAACGCCACGAGCGCCAGGATGTTCAGCACGTTCTTGCCGGGCAGCATGAGCGGCTTGGAGGAGATCCGCGCCGACAGCTTGAGGTAGGCGACGATGGAGCCGGTGAAGGTCACGCCGCCGATGAAGATGCCGATGAAGACCTCGGCGTTGTGGATTCCGACGAGGGCGGGCGCGATCTCCGCATGCGCGAGGTGGCCGTTCCATCCGACCAGCACGGCGGCGAGGCCGACGAAGCTGTGCAGCAGCGCGATGAGCTCGGGCATGCCGGTCATCTCGACGACCCTGGCGCGCCACAGGCCGATTCCGGCCCCCACGAGCAGGGCGGCCAGCAGGAACACCAGTCCGATCACGGCGCCGCCGGACCAGACGTGCGCCACGGTCAGCGCCACGGTCGCGACGAGCGCGATGGCCATGCCGGAGATCCCGAAGATCACGCCGGAGCGCGCGGTCTCGTGCTTGCTGAGACCGGCGAGGCTGAGGATGAACAGCAGGGCCGCGACGATGTACGCGGCAGTGGAGAGAGCCCCGACGGTCACTTCTGGCCGCCCTTCGTGAACATGGCGAGCATGCGGCGGGTGACCGCGAACCCTCCGAAGATGTTGATGGATGCGAGCAGCACCGCGATTGCGGCGATCACCTGGACCACAGGATTCGGATCCGTGATCTGCAGCATCGCGCCGACCACGATCACGCCCGAGATGGCGTTGGTCACCGACATGAGCGGGGTGTGCAGCGCGTGATGCACCTTGCCGATCACGTAGAAGCCGATCACCACCGACAGCGTCAGCACCGTGAAGTGCTGCGGCAGCGGTGCGGGCGCGAACGCGTTCACCGCGAACAGCGCCGCGATGCCGAGCACGATGAGCAGCGCCTTGCGCCCGGCCGACATGCTCTTCTTCGCCGGTGCCGCCCCATCCGGTCCCTGAGCCTGTCGAAGGGCGACCGGCGCCTTCGCCGGAGCCGCCGCGACCTGCACGGGGGGCGGCGGCCAGGTGACGGCGCCGTCGCGCACCACCGTGACCGAGCGCTGCACGACGTCGTCGAAGTCGATCGCGAGCACGCCGTCCTTGGCCGGGGTGAGCAGGGCGACGAGGTTGGCGACGTTGGTGCCGTACAGCTGCGAGGCCTGGGCGGCCAGCCGCGAGGCGAGGTCGGTGTAGCCGAGGATGATCACGCCGTTCTCGGTGACGATGCGCTCGCCCGCGACGGATCCTTCGACGTTCCCGCCCTGACCCGCCGCCATGTCGACGATCACGCTGCCGGGCTTCATCCGGGCGACGTCGGAGGCCGTGATGAGGCGAGGTGCGGCCCGCCCCGGGATGAGCGCCGTGGTGATGATGATGTCGACGTCGGCGGCCTGCTCGGTGTAGATCTCGGCCGCGCGGCGGTCGTACGCCGCGCTGGTGGCCTTGGCGTAGCCGTCGGAGGACTTCTCCACCGCGACATCGACGGGAAGGTACTCGCCGCCGATCGAGGTCACCTGGTCGGCCACCTCGGGCCGCGGGTCCGTGGCGCGCACGATCGCGCCGAGGCTCGAGGCCGCACCGATCGCCGCGAGGCCGGCGACGCCCGCGCCCGCCACGAGCACCTTCGCCGGCGGCACCTTGCCGGCGGCGGTGACCTGGCCGGTGAAGAACCGGCCGAACTCGTGCGCGGCCTCGACCACGGCCCGGTAGCCGGCGATGTTCGCCATCGAGCTCAGCACGTCCATCGACTGGGCACGAGAGATGCGCGGCACCGCGTCGAGGGCGAGCGCCGTGATGCCCCGCTGCGCGAGGGACTCCACCAGGTCGGGACGCAGCGCCGGCGACAGCAGCGCGATGAACGTCGCCCCGTCGGCGAGCAGGGCGATCCGCTCCGGATCCGGCGGCGTGATCGCCAGCACGATCTCACTGCCCCACGCCTGCGAACGTTCGACCAGCGTCGCCCCCGCGGCCGCGTAGGCCTCGTCGGGGTACGACGCATCCGATCCCGCGCCGCGCTGCACGACCACGTCGTGACCGAGCTTGCGAAGCTGCGCGATCGTCGCCGGGGTCGCGGCCACGCGCGCCTCGCCCGCAGGCTCGCGCACGATGCCGATGACTGCCATAGCTACCTCCTCTGTGCCCGTCAGCGATGACGGGGCTCCAGGCGACCTCGCCCGGACAACCTGCTCAGAGTACTGAGCCGGACGGCGGGGATCCCTCGGCTTTTCGCGATCTTACGCGCAAAGAATCGCGGATCTTTCCCGTCCGACAACGCCGGCCGGTGCCCGCGTAGGCTCGACGTCATGGCACCGGATCTTCGGCTGAAGGCACTGCTCGGCGACTGGACGGGGACGGAGGACCTCTTCCCGACGGCATGGACACAGGCCGGATCCGCTCGCGGCGCACTGAGCGTCGAACCCGGCCCCGACGGCATCCTCCTGGACTACGTGGAGTCGCGCGACGGCGCCGACGGCGCACCCCTCGTCGCGCACGCCGTGGTCGCCGGGGCAGGATTCTGGTGGTTCGACACCTACGGCTTCACCCCGGCGACGCCCGGCACCGCGGTCTGGGACGGCGAAACCCTCGTGCTCGACCGTCGCTCCGACCGCGGCCGCACCGTGATGCGGCTGCGGGCGGAGGGCGACCGCCTGATGCTCGAACTGGATACGGCCGTGCCAGCGGACGCGGATCCGTCTCCCCTCGTGCGCGGCGTCTACACGCGCGGCTGATCGGCCGCCGGGAACGCGGAGCCGGATCCGCCACGCCGCGGCCTCAGGCCGCGCCGCCCGCTTCCGCGGCGATGAGCGCCTCGGCGACGTCGGGCACCGTGGTCGTCGCGTCCTGCGAGATGCGCTCGTAACCGTGACCGGCGGGGCGCTCCGGGATCTCCACGGGCGGCCGATCGACGGCACGGTAGGGAATCCGGCTGAGCAGGTGGCTGATCATGTTGATCCGCCCGCGCTTCTTGTCCTCGTTGTCGACATCGAACCACGGCGCTTCCGGGATGTCGGTGTGCACCAGCATCGTGTCCTTCGCACGGGAGTAGTCCTCCCATTTCGTGATGGAGAGGACATCGTTCGGGCTCAGCTTCCAGCGTCGCATGGGGTCGTCGTTGCGGGACTTGAACCGCTCCACCTGCTCGACGTCCGAGACGCTGAACCAGTACTTGAGCAGGATGATGCCGTCCTCGACCAGCATGCGCTCGAAGATCGGCGCCTGATGCAGGAAGCGGTGATACTCCTCCGACGTGCAGTAGCCCATGACGTGCTCGACGTTGGCCCGGTTGTACCAGGAGCGGTCCATCAGCACGATCTCGCCCGCCGCCGGCAGGTGCGGCACGTAGCGCTGGAAGTACCACTGCGACTTCTCGCGCTCGGTCGGCGTGGGCAGGGCGACGATCCGGGTGACCCGCGGGTTGAGGAACTCGCTGACCCGTTTGATCGTCGAACCTTTACCCGCCGCATCGCGGCCCTCGAAGATCACCACCACGCGCATCCCCTGGCTGCGCACCCACTCCTGCATGTCGACCAGCTCCGCCTGCAGCCGGCGCAGCTCACGCTCGTACAGCTTCTTCGGCATCTTCGCCTTCGCCATCCCGCCACCTCCGGCGTCAGCCTAGCCGCAGCGGGGTCGCCTTCCCGGGCTTCAGGGCATCACCCTTCGGATCCTGCTGCCGCGGTGGAATACTGCTCTCGTGCCGCGCGCCGACACGAGCGACCACCGGACAGGAGTCATCGATGACCTGGTTCTTCAAACTCGACGTCATCGACGGTCCGCTCCCGCTCACGATCTGGGGGCTGACGATCGTGGCCGTGATCGTCGCCCTGATCCGCCGGCCCACCCCGGCATGGCTGTGGCGGATCGTCATCGCCCTCGCCGTCGGGATCGGCGGAGGCGCCGGGCTCGTGACGTTCGTCAACACGTCTCACGCCTTCGGGCCGGCCCTGCCCTACGCCTGCTGGTTCTGGGTGCCGGCCGGGTTCGGCGCGATCCTCCTGGGCGTCGTGTCGCTGTGGGAGCGCGGGGCCTGGCGGAAGGTCGTCGCGGCGCTTCTGGTGATCCTCGCCCTGCTCTCCACGACGCTCGGCGTCAACGCGGCGTTCGGCATCAACACCACAGTGGGCTCGATGCTCGGCATCGCGACGGACGACAAGATCGATGTGCTGCCCAAGCCGGTTCCGACCGAGACCACGAGCGGCCCGCTCTACAAGACCTGGCACCCGCCGGCGAATATGCCGAAGACCGGCGAGACGGCCGTGCTCAGCGGCTCGCACGCGATCCCCTCCACCGGCGGCTTCCAGCCCCGCGACGCGGTCCTCTACCTGCCCCCGGCGGCGCGCACCGCGAACCCCCCGCGGCTCCCCCTGATCGTGATGATGATGGGCTATCCCGGCGACCCGGACGCCACGTTCATCGCGAAGGCGCTCGACGAGCTCGCCGCCAAGAACAATGGCCTCGCGCCCATCGTGATCGTCGCGGATCAGCTCGGCGTCACCAAGGCGGATCCGGTCTGCGCGAACACCGCCAAGTACGGCGACGTGCCCGGCTACTTCAACACCGACATCCCCGCCTACGCGACCAAGAACCTCAACGTGCTGCTCGACCACAGCTCCTGGACGATCATGGGCTACTCGAACGGCGGCGCCTGCGCATTCACATGGGCGACCCACCACCCGGACATCTGGGGGAACATCGTGGCGATCTCGCCGGATGAGTACCCGGGCGTGGAGTGGCGGGACGAGGCGATCAAGACGCTCTTCGGCGGCGACACGGCGAAGTTCGACGCGCTCAAGGCCGCGGCGGGGATCGCGGAGAACCCCGGGAAGTTCGCCGGCCACCTCGCCGTGTTCACCGTCGGCGGTGCGGATCCGGGATACATCCCCGGGACGAAGCGCGACGCCGAGCTCGCCGAGGATGCCGGCTTCACGACGACGTTCCATGAAGCACCGGGAGCCGATCACGTCGCCGGCGCCCTGAACGCCGGGATCCCATTCGCGATGGAACTGCTCTACAAGCACCTGGGCCTTGCGGCGCCCTGACCTCGCCCCTGCCGAGAGAGTGGGGGCGCCGGTCAGTGCTGCGGCGCCGACGGGCCCTCTGCCCGCGCGGCGGCGTTCCCCGTCGCGAGCCGACGCAGCACGAGCGGCGCGGCGATCCCGTGCAGCAGGATGCTGCCGACGACGGTCGTGACCATGACGACGAGAACGAGGGAGCCCGCGTCATCCGGCAGCGCGTTGTAGGCGAGCAGGCCGAAGACGATCGTGGCCGTGCCGCGCGGTCCGAGCAGCCCGATCTTGACCCGGTCCGCGCGCGATACGGAACTGCGCAGAAGCGACAGGTACACCGGCCCGAGCCTCAGCACGGTGAGGGCCAGAAGTGCGAGAAGGATGATCCGCCAGTCGAACGCGGCGGTGAACACGAGCAGCGCCGCGCCGCCGAGCATGAACCAGACGAAGTTCGCCGCGAGGGTGCCGACCTCCTCCACGAGCAGGAGTTCGGAGTGCGGGATCACCCGCTCCGCCATGCTGCGTGTGCGGGTGACGCGATACATCAGACCGGCCACGAAGGCGGCGACGAAACCGTTCGCCTCGAGCGCCGGAATCGTCGCGATCCCGTACGCGATGAGCGGCAGCAGCACCATGGCGAATCGCGCTCCGCCCTCATCCGCGATCCCGCGATCGCGGGCGATGCGCAGGGCGAGGCCGACGAGGCCGCCGAGCACCACGCCGATCGCGATCGCGACGACCGTCGCCGGCACGGCGTTGAAGAACGCCTCGACGAACTTGTCGCCGTTGTGACCGAGATCCTCATCGGTGAGCGTGAAGGTGTCGGTCCCATTCTCGAAGTATTGACGCACGAGCGGAGCGAGCACGACCGCGATCGGCAGCGCCATGCCGAAGATCGGCGAGACCAGGCCGTCGTTGTAGCCGCTCTCGACGTTCAGGATCGACCGGATCCGCTCCGGCAGCAGCCGGGAGCGCAGCAGCCGGGTGGCCGGGGCGAAGTCGGTCGGCATGATCACGCAGGCGATCACGCCGATCACCGCCAGAGACTCCGGGATGAGCAGGACGGCGGCGATCGCAGTGAGCAGCAGCGACAGCGGCAGCGCGATGAGCACCAGGCGGGCGGTCACCTTGCCCTCACCGCCGAAGATCCCGCCGCGCACCTCGGTCGCATCCACGAAGAGCAGGATCGACAGGATGATCTCGACGACCTTCTCGGTGACGGGCGAGTCGATCGCGGCGCCGAAGGCCTCGATGTTCCATACCGTCGTCGCCGCCCCCAGCACGAGCAGCATCGCAGGTCCTGCCACGCCCCACCGCTCGAAGCGGTGCGAGACCAGCGACCACAGCATCACGGCGACCAGGCCGATGAGCACGAACGGTGGCATCCGATTCCTCCCGAGTACGAGGTGAGACTATCGCGCCGAACGTCCCTGCCTCGCCGCCCGTTCCTTCGCGGTCGCCACGGCCACCTCGATCAGTTCCCGGGCGGCGGGTGAGAGGTCGCGTGCGCCCCCGCGCCAGAGCGCCGTGATCGGGCGGATGACCGGCTCCCCGGCGGTGCGCACGGCGCGCAGCCGGCCGAGGCGGATGTCGTCGGCGGCCTCCCGCCGGCTCATCACCGCGGCACCCAGTCCGCCCGCGACCGCGGAGCGCACCGCGGCCGAGGTCGGCAGCACCACCGCCGGCTCCGCGGGGTCCCGGCCGAGCCGGCGGCGCACCTCGTCCTCCCAGGCGCGCCGCGTGCCGCTGCCCTGTTCGCGGGCGACGAGCGGCTCGTCGGCCGCCGTCTCGAACGCGATGGGCCCGCCGCCGTTCCAGGCATGCTCCGGCGCCACGACCAGCACCAGCTCGTCCTGGTCCACCGTGGTCGCGCCGAGATCGACCGGCACCTCGGTCGACTCGATGAACGCGAGATCCGCGTGCCCCTCGCGCACCAGTGCCTGCGCCTCCGTGCTGTTGCCGGAGAGCAGCTGCACCGCGGTCGGCGTGCGCCCGGCCTCGACCTGACGCCCGCGCAGCGCGACGAGCCAGGGTGGCAGCAGCCGGGCCGACACGGTCTGGCTCGCCGCGACGGTGAGCCGGGCGGTGCTCTCGCCGCGCAGGGTGCGCGTCGCGGTGCGGAACCGGCCGACCGCCGCCAGCACGTCGTCCGCCCAGGACGCCACGACCTCGCCCTCGAGCGTGGGCCGCGTTCCCGACGGCGCGCGGTGGAACAGCGACAGTCCGAGCTGACGCTCCACCGCACGAAGTCGTGCCGACGCCGACTGCTGGGTCACGCCGGTCTCCCGCGCCGCGGCGGAGATCGAGCCGGTGCGCACGACGGCCACCAGCAGCTCGAGCGCTCCGAGGTCGGGCATCGCTCCGTCCGTCACCTGGCTTGCCACAGTCCACGACTGTACCCCTATCGAGCGCCGCCGGATACCGCGGCCGGCGTCGACGGACGAGCCTGGATCCATGATGTTCCGCCCTGCCCGCACGTTCCCCTCCCGCCTCGTCGCGCGCGGGGCGGACGTACTCCCGGGCCTGGCGCTCACCGTGCCGATCGCCATCGTCGCCACGATGATCGGCGCGGCGGTTCCCGTGCTCGGATCCGCCCTGCCCGCGATCGTGATCGGCGTGGTCGTCGCGGTGATCCGTCGACCCGGCGTGCGATTCCAGCCCGGTGTGGAGTACTCGGGCCGGTTCCTGCTGCAGCTGGCCGTGGTGCTGCTGGGCGCGCAGCTGTCGCTCGGTGCGATCCTGCGCGTGGGCGCGGAGACGCTGCCGGTGATGCTGTCGACTCTTGCCGTGTGCCTGCTCGGCGCACGGGTCATCGGCCGGGCGCTGCGCGTGCCGCAGCGCCTGCGCACCCTGATCGGCGTCGGCACCGGAGTCTGCGGCGCCTCGGCGATCGCGGCCGTGTCGCCGGTGATCGGTGCGCTCAGCGCAGAGGTCTCGTACGCGGTGTCGACGATCTTCGTCTTCAACATCCTCGCCGTGGTGCTCTTCCCGCTGCTGGGCCACGCCCTGGGCATGGATCCGCACACCTTCGGGCTGCTCGCCGGCACCGCCGTGAACGACACCAGCTCGGTGGTCGCCGCGGCGAGTGTCTTCGGCGCGGCCGCGCTCGGCTATGCGGTCGTGGTGAAGCTCGTGCGCACCCTGATGATCATCCCGATCTCGATCGGGCTCTCCGTCATCGAGTCACGCCGGGCGACCGACGGGCGGCGGCTGAGCCTGCGAGGTGCGATCGGGCTGGTGCCGTGGTTCCTCGTCGGGTTCCTCGTCGTCGCGGTGATCGGATCCCTCGGGGTGATCCCCGCCGGCCCGCGCGAGGCGATGGTGCACGCCAGCGGGTTCCTCATCGCCACCGCGATGGCCGGCATCGGACTGTCCACCGACGTGGCCGCGCTGCGCCGTGCCGGCTGGCGGCCCCTCGCGCTCGGCGCGATCCTGTGGATCCTGGTCACCGTCACCGCCCTCGCCGTGATCGCACTGACCGGCTTCGGACGCTGACCGCACCCCGAGTGCGACGGGGCCGTTCGGTCGCTCAGGTCGCGATTTCTGCTCTTCCCGCGCGGGCTTCGGAGCAGATATTGCGACCTGAACGAGGATCAGGCAGCCGGGGATCAGGCAGCCGGGGATCCGGATCCGGTCAGAGCCAGCCGCGCTTCTTGAACATCAGGTACAGCACGAATGCCCCACCCACCATCAGCCCGATCGCCATGGGGTAGCCGAACGGCCAGGCGAGTTCGGGGATCACGTGGAAGTTCATGCCGTAGATGCCCGCGACGATGGTCGGTGCGAAGAAGATGGCGGCCCAGCTCGAGATCTTCTTGACCTCCTCGCCCTGCCGGATGCTCTCCTCGGTCATCCGGCGCATCTCCTCGTTCTGGCGCCGGGCGACGATCGTGGCCTCCACGGTGAGCGCGTTGTCGAGGTTGGCGCGGAACGTCGACACGCGCTCGGACAGGGTCAGGATGTGGTCGAGCACGTCGCGCAGGTAGCGCTGCAGCTCGAGGTCGACGGCGTACTTCGCGGATCCGCGCAGCAGCGCCTCGAGCATCGGCTGCAGCGGCTGGGTGGCCTTCTGGAAATCGATCACCTCGCTGGACAGCTCGTAGATGCGCTGGGTGACGTCGGACTCCTCGAGGAACAGCTGCGCCTCGATCTCGTCGATGTCGTTCTCCAGCCCGGCGAGCACTGGCGAGTACTCGTCGACGAGCTCGTCGAGGATCGCGTAGAGCACGGCCTCGGCGCCGCGGGCGAGCATCTCGGGGTCCTGCTCCATGCGTCCGCGCACCCGGCTCAGGCTGGGGGTCTCGGCGTGCCGGATGGTGACCACGAAGTTCGGACCGACGAACACGTGCAGCTCGCCGAACTCGACCTCCTCCGTCGCGTCCAGGTAGCGGGCCGGGCGCAGCACGATGAACAGCGAGTCGCCGTAGCGCTCGAGCTTGGAGCGCTGATGCCCGGTGAGGGCGTCCTCGACCGCGAGCTCGTGCAGACCGAACTCCGCGGCGACCTGGCGCACCTCCTCCTCGCTGGGGCGGTACAGGCCGATCCAGCCCATGCCGCCCCGGGCGTGCATGAGCTCGAACGTCTCGTCCAGCGTGTGCGGGGTGTCGGTGCGGACACCGTCCACATAGATGCCGTTGTCGACGATCGCCATGGTTGCTCCTCGGGTCGTGCGTGCGCCTCGACCTGCAAGCCGGTCGAACGCGGGAGGCGTCGAGCGGTCCGGTCAGTTGTCTTGCGCCAGCTGATCGGACCAGCCGAACCAATACTCCCGCGCTCGACGGGAGTCTTGCATCAGCCCTGCGGCAGCGGGCAGACGGCCGCGCCGTCGACCGCCTTAGCGTAGTCGTCCGAGGTGAACGGCAGGGCGAATTCCGGCGCCGTCCTGCCCTTGCCCGCGGGCGCCTTGGAGGCGATCGCCGCGAGCTCGAACGCGAGGTCGCCCGCGAACGCATCGCCGACCGTGGAATCGTTCAGCACGACCGCGACCGTGAAACCGGTCGCCGGGTCGGAGTAGGCCGCCGTGAGGTAGCCGGGCGTCCCGCCGTGCTGGCCGATCATCGACCCGACCAGCCTCGCGCCGCCGGTGGTCTGATACCAGCTCGGGGCTCCGTCCGCGATGGGGAGTGGGGTGCCGAAGCGTTTCGGGGTCTTCTTCACGCGCAGCGCCTGCGCGGCCTCGGCCTGCACGTACCGTCCGAGATCGGTGATCGTCGAGACCACTCCCGAGTCGGTGTAGCCGTTGCTCGACGAGCTCACGGTGATGTCCGTGGGCTTCGCACACTGATAGGCGCCGTCGACCTGGGTCAGGTAGGAGCCCTTCAGCGCGGGCGACGGCGTGGGCGCGGCGGCCTCCGGTCCGGGCAGCGACGTCGAGCCCAGCCCGAGCGGGGTCGTCACGTACTGGCGGATGAGCTGCGCCGCGGTCTGCCCCGTGACGCGTTCCAGCGCCTGCCCGAGCAGCAGATACCCCGCGTCGGAGTCGCGGTACCCGGTGTGCGGGGGCGTGCGGTTCTGTGCGAGCCCATAGGACGCCAGCTCCTTCGGCTCCCACTGCCGGGCGGGATTGTTCAGCCACATGGGCATCGCCGTGGCCTGGGACGAGCCGATCCCGCCGGTGCCGTTGCACAGATCGAGCAGAGAGACGTCCTGCAGATCCGGCACGCCCGAGACGTACTCGGTGATCGACGCGTCGAGCTTGACCTTGTCGCGGTCGGCCAGCGCGTACAGCACGTCGCACGTCATCAGGCGGGTGACGTCGCCGATGCGGAACGACATGTCGGTGCTCACCGGTGTCTTGTCCTCGACGGACACGGTGCCGAGACCCTCGACGTAGGATCCGCCCCACGGCGCCCACACGCCGACGATCGCGCCGCTCGAGCCGCTCGCCGCCATCGCGCGCTGGACGGCCGCCTTGATCTGGTCCTGAGTATCGGACGGCAGCTCGCCCTGCACCTGCGGTTTCGGCGAGTACGAGGGCGCTGCCGGGGTGCCCGAGCAGCTGCTCAACGCAAGTGCCGCCACAACGGCACCGGCGACCAGCGCCCCTATCCGACGGCCTGTGATCCGACGCATTCGCCCCCCTGACATTCCTCACGATTGTAAGCGGCCCTTCTCAGGGCGACGTCATCCCTGAGGATGATCCCGGACATCGGGCGAAGATCGTGATGTGCGGGATGCGCGTCCACGCTGCCTCAGGCGCTCCCGAGCCCCTTGGCGATCGCCTGCGCCCGATCGCGCACCTCCAGCTTCGCGAACAGCGCGTTGACGTGCGTCTTCACCGTGGCCACCCCGACGTAGAGCGCCTCGGCGATCTCACCGTTAGACCGGCCCTGCAGGATGAGCGCGTAGACCTCGCGTTCCCGAGCCGTGAGCGCGGGGAACCGCGTGGCGAGGGTCGCTGCCGAGGCCGGATCCGGATTCGTGTCCGTGCGGGAAGGTTCGACACGCCCGTGCGCATTCGGCGCGGTGGCATCGGGGGTGATGGCATCCGGCGCGCCGATCCGCCCCAGCAGCACGTCGCGCACCGGGGCCGAGAACGTGGACTGTCCCGCGGCGACCGCGCGGATCGCGGCGGCGAGCTCCGCCCGCCCCGCGTCCTTGGTGAGGTAGCCGCGGGCTCCGGCGCGCAGTGCGGCGACGATGTCGGCGTCGTCGGCGAAGGTGGTCAGCACCAGCACGGCGGTGCCCGGCGTCTCCGCTGTGACCCGCCGAGTCGCGGCGGCGCCGTCCAGCATCGGCATCCGCAGATCCATGAGGGCGACATCGGGATGGGTTGCGGCGATGAGCGCCACGGCCTCGGCCCCGTCACCCGCGGTGCCGACGACCTCGAAGTCCTCGACGAGGCCCAGCACCGTCTCCAGCCCGTCGCGGATGATCGCCTGGTCGTCGGCGAGCACGATGCGGATCCGATCGGTCATGCCGGCGCCTCCACTCGCAGCTCGAAACGTGCGCTGCGTGTGCCCGCACCATCGCCGGCCCCTGAGCCTGTCGAAGGGCCCGGCACCACACCCGCACGGGCTGTCCCGCCGAGCGCGGCGAAGCGCTCTCGCACCCCGCGCAGACCGTAGCCGCCGCCCGTCGCGACGAGCCCGCCGTTCTGGGCGGGCGCCGCCGGGACCGGGTTCTCGATCGTGCACTCCACCCGGTCAGGATGCCAGACCAGGCCGACTCGCACCTCTGCGCCCTGCGCGTGCTTGCGCGCGTTGGTCAGCCCTTCCTGCACCGCCCGGACGAGGGCCTCGGCGAGCGCGACGGGTACCGAGCGCGGCACACCGGCGACATCGAGGCGGGCGCTCTTCTCTCCGGCGACGAGTGCGCGGATCCGGACCTCGAGTTCGTCCGGTGCTACCGGTGCCGCCGTGTCGGATCCCGGTTGCTCGGCCGGTTCGCGCAGTGCCCGCACGGCCTCACGCGCCTCTTCCAGCCCGTCCACGGCGAGCCGCCGCGCCGCCGTCACCCGTTCCGCCGCACGACCGGCGTCACCCGCGTCCAGCAGCGCCTCCGCCGCGTCCAGCTGCACCACGAGGCCGCCCAGGCTGTGCGCCAGCACGTCGTGCAGGTCACGGGCGAGTGCCACCCGCGCGGCAGTCGCCTGCGCCCGCAGGGCCTCCGCGCTCGCGCGCTCCCGCTCGATCAGCAGCACCCGCTGCGCCCTGCGGCCGAGCCCCGCAATCACGCACAGCACGAGAGCCGCGACGATCCCGGCGAACCCGAGGACGTCGACTTCGGATCCTGCCTTCCCGGTCGCACCGGCCTGCGCAAGCGCGGCACCCAGCGCGATCCCGAGCGCCCCCAGGACCGCGACTCCGCCGAAGACCGGCATCGGCGTCTCGGGATCGCTCGTGACGGTCATCACCGCCACCACGAGCAGCGCCACGCCCACCCCGCGCGTCGGGACGGCCGTGACACTGCCCGCGATCGTCATCACGGCGAGCAGGCCGATCGCGAGCAGCGACGCCCTCGCCCGGGCGGCGGAGGTCTGCGACCGGGTCGGGGCGGTCGACGCCCGCGCCCCGGTCGGCGGAACCGGATCCGTTCCGCCCCGCGTCGCCGCGACCAGGGTGCGGATCACCCAGGCCGCGAGCCCGACCAGAGCGAGGGCGGTGACCCACGGCGAGACCACGGGGGCCGCCCGCCACAGCCCGTAACCCACGGCGAGAGCGCCGGCCAGGTTGATGCCGGCGCTCCACCACGTGAGCGGATTGATACGGGTCACGAGACCATGATGCGCGCTGATGCGTCCTGCACGGCGCCGCGGCGCAGCCCTTCGACCCGGTGATGCAGCACGAGGATCCGTGCGGCGCGGTTCGCGGCGAGCACGAGCAGGATCAGTCCGCCCGAGATCCCGAGGTGGCTGCCGAACGACTCGAACGCGAAAGTCAGGCCCACTCGCACGCCGATCAGCACGACCCACAGAGCAAGGCCCCACGGCGAGGTGCGGGTCTCGAACTCGGCGGCAGCCCTGGCCACGTCTTTGCCCGACAGCCCCGCCGCGACCGGGACGGCGCCGCCCGGGCGGACGATGCGGCGGATGTGCGCGATCGCACCCATCGCGGCGCCCACGACCACGGCGATCACGATCTCGACGACGAACGCGATGACGTCGATCACGCCGAGTCCGCGCCCGTTCAGGGACTGCAGCAGCAGGGCCACGCCGACGATCGCCGCCACCGCGGGAAAACTCCAGTCGCGGGCACCGAGCACCGGACGCCAGGTCATCTGCCGGACGGCGATCACGCCGACCGCGACGAGGATCAGCAGGACGTTGGAGACGATCGAGAGGTTCATGTCCTCGATGCTCCTCGGATGCCGGATCCGGCGGCACCGCCCTGGGGTGGAGATCCGCGGGTGGACGGGTGGAGATCCGCGTCCGAACCCGTGATGTGGTGCAGGCACCACATCACTGTGGTGACACGACCATCGGCCGGCGGAGCGGCGATTTCTAGCCTTTCAGGTACAAGGAACTTCCCACATCGGGATGCCGCAGAAGCCCCTCACGGGCAGTGAGAGAAGGAAACCATGAACACAAAGAAGACCACCCGCAACCACACCAAGCGTCTCGTCGGAGCCGGGCTCGTCGGCGCCACCGTGCTCGGCTCGATCGCCATCGGCGTCGCCACCGCCGCCCCCGCGTCGGCCGCGAGTCCGGTACGCGCCGCGGCCTCGGCCGACGTCACGCGCGGGTTCGACATCGTCAACTCGACCAAGCACACCCTCGAGCTGACCGGAGTCGGCAGCCCGGGCGAGCGCGACCAGTACAAGCCGGCCGGCACGACGATCCTGCCAGGGCAGTCCTACCGCTACGAGAAGGTCTACTACTTCGCCAAACGCGGTGAGACGACCCTCACGTTCAACTATCGCGAGGCCCTGGACGACGGCACCATTCGGATCGGGAGCTTCGACGCCACGATCGTGGTGGACGCGTTCAGCGGCACCAACATCCGCACGGATGCCGGAGCCGTCTTCAGCGTCGAGAACCAGGGCATCACCGCCGGCCGGCTGATCGTGTCGGAGAAGGAGTTCTCCACGATCACGGTGCCCGCCTCGGACGCCCAGCGGCAGGCCGACCTACTCAACCAGACCTGCGTCTCAGGCCTCGCCTCGTGCTCCTTCGCGCCGCAGTCGAAGAAGGAGGGCGCACCGCAGATCAAGCTCGTCGCCGGCGGCGCGAACAACACCGACCTCCCCCGCACCGAGAGCTTCACGACCAAGGCCGTGGCCACCACGACCTCCTCGGTGGAGACCACCGGATCCGCCAAGCTGACGATCAAGGGGATCCTCGAGGCGGGCCTCACCCACAAGTACGGGGGAACCTGGTCCGACACCAGGGAGGTCACCAAGGTGCACAACTACACCATGGGCGCGTTCACCAACTTCAACATGTGGTCCCGCATGCTGACCGAACGGGTGACCGGGGACTTCACCGTCACGCTCGGAAAGACCACCTGGAAGCTCACCGGAGTGTCGTTCGACGTCCCCGACATGAAAGCCGACCCGCTGTACGACACGTCCGCGCCGAAGCTGACCGAGGCGGAGAAGGCGGCCATGCCGAAGGTCGCCGAGATCAAGCCGATCGCACCGATCGGCTGACCGGGCGACAAGGGGATCCGAGCCGTTGTCCACACCGAGGGGTGTGGACAACGGCTCTGCTCGGGTACTGTCGGGGCACCCCGAAGGGCAGGAGCAGGTATGCGCGTCGTCATCGCCGAGGACGAGGTCCTCCTGCGCGAGGGCATCTCCCGGATCCTGACCGACGAGGGGCACGAGATCGTCGCGACCGCGGGCGATGCGGATGACCTGCTCGGCAAGGCCCGCGCCCATCAGCCCGATCTGGTGCTCACCGACATCCGGATGCCGCCCGACTTCGCCGACGACGGCCTCCGGGCGGCGAAGCGGATCCGCCAGGAGCTTCCCGGCACGGCCGTCGTCGTGCTGTCCCAGTACGTGGACGCCACGGGCGCCATGGACCTGCTGGCCGACGGAGCCGCCGGTATCGGCTACCTGCTCAAGCGCCGCATCCTCAACCTCGAGGACTTCCTCGACTCCGTCCAGCGGGTCGCCGACGGCGGGTCCAGCATCGACTCGGATGTCATCACCTCGATGGTGCGCCGCGAGGTCCGCAACCATCGGGACGGCGGTATCGCGCAGCTGACACCGAGGCGGCTGGAAGTTCTGCAGCTGATGGCGCAGGGGTACAGCAACGCACGCATCGCCCGCGAGCTCTTCGTGACGGAGAAGGCGGTCGCGCGCAGCATCGCCCTCATCTTCACGACCCTCGATCTGCCTCCCGACCCCGACGACCATCGCCGGGTCCTGGCCGTGATGCGTTTCCTGGACCGGTGACGGCTTACCCCAGCGGCAACTCCGCGCGCAGCGTCGTCCCGCCGCGGCTGGCCGGCTCGAGCAGGATCGTCCCGCCCAGCGTCTCGACCCGATCCCTGAGACTGCGCAGGCCGAACCCCGGGGCGGATCCGGCCGGCCCCTTCCCGTCGTCGCTCACCGTGATCTGCAGGCGGCCATCCAGGACCGTCAGCCCGACGACGATCTGCCGTGCGCCGGCGTGTTTCACGGCGTTGGTGAGGGCCTCCGCGATCACGAAGTAGCTCGTCGACTCGACCTCGGCGTCCATCCGGCCCAGGGGCGCTGGGACCTCGACACGCACCGGGATCCGGATCTGGTCGGCCAGCGCAGAGACCGCGGCCTCCAGCCCGTGGTCCTTCAGCCGACTCGGCATGAGGCCTTCGACCAGGCTGCGCAGTTCATCGAGAAGGGATCCGCAGCGCTCGGCGATCTGCGCCGCCTCCGAGCGGATGTAGTCCGCGTCGTCGGCCTGCCGCGCCATCCGCTGCACGTCGATGCCGACCAGGACGATCCGCTGCTGGGCGCCGTCGTGCAGATCCTGGGCGATGCGACGGCGTTCGGCGTCCGCGGCCACGACGATCCGGCGCCGGGAGGTCTGCAGCTCCACCGCGGCCACGTGGAGCTGCTGGACCGCGGAACGCAGTTCGACGATCAGCCGCTGCTTGTCCATCGCGAGCCCGAGCTGTGCGGATACCGTCGCGACCAGGCTGCGGTCCGCGATCAGCTCGCGGTCGTACAGGAGTCCGCCCGTAGGAGCTGCGGCCGGGCCGATCGGCGACCACCCGCTCTCATCGGGCACCGCGCGCTCGCGCCCTGCGCTGTCGATGAAGTGCGCTGCTCCCGCACCCGCCGTGCCCGATACCGCTCCCCCGCCCGAGGCCTCCGCGGCCCAGAGGATCCGGGCGCTGGGGTCGCCCAGTGCCCGGGCCGCGAGAGCATCGAGCAGCGCCGGTTCGACGGACGCGGCGGAGATGCCCGCGGCCACCTCCGCGACCTCGCCCGCGTGGCCGAACGCGCCGAACGTCAGCCCCACGAGGAAGGCGATGGGCAGGCCGCCGAGCATGAGCAGTTGGACGATGGCGGCGGCCTGCTGAACGCCGGGGCGGGGGTCGAGATGCAGCACCACGACCGTCACGGCGATCACGGCGATGGCCGCGCACCCGTAGCCGATGAACGGGAGCAGCTGGCGGCGCGCGAGTATCGCCATCCGCGAGAGCCGGACGCTCCAGAGGACAACCGTGGCGACCAGCGCGGCCATGCCGACGGCCGCCTGCAGGGTCCAGGCGACCTCGGTGGCGGCCGGTCGCAGGACGACGACGATCTGCGGTGCCACCGAGACGAGATAGGACACCGCCACGATCGCGCGGGCGGCCCTGCCGGGCAGCCGGCCGGAGGGGAACGCGAGCAGCAGGTGTAGCAGTAGGGCCAGCGGAAGGCTGGACGTCAGCGTGCCCACGACGCGCAGCGCCGGGATGTTGTCGTCGTACGTGCCGGAGGCCCAGAGCGCGAGCGCGGTCAGCACCATAAGCCGTCCGATGGCGTTGTGCGGACGCCGATCCCACGCGAGGATCCCGGTCACGGTGAAGACCGCGACCAGCGCGATATCGAGCAGGGATCCGAGCAGCCCCCTCGAGGTCGAGGGGATCGCGAGTTCGACCAGGCAGAGGACGGTCATCAGCATGCCGATCCCGACCAGCGCGGCACGCAGGCTCGGCGCTCCCGCCACCGAGGAGCGCCCGTCCGCCGAACCGTTGCGCGGTGTCATGCGTACAGGATCCCAGGACCGGTCGGCGGGCGGAACAGATCTGCCTGGAGGCTTGCCGAACCCGGTCGGCTCCGGATCTCCAGCTGGCTCGCTCGGACTGGAGCTATGTGGTCAGTGGAGGCCAGGGCGAGGCATGACGACCGACGGGTCCGGGCGGAGGATCAACGTGTCCCCCGGAGTCCACGGCCGCTCGTAGTAGGGCGGCGCAGGATGCGTGCCCACGAAGTTGTACCGCGCGATGGACGCGTAATCCATGCAGAGGCGGGTCTCGATGCCGTCCCAGTTGTCGCCCGCAACCGTCGTGTAGCTCACGATCCGCCCCTGACCGTCAAGGTTCACGGTGCCGCTCGCACCTTCGCGCGGTCCGAAATCGATCGGCTCAGCCAGGAGCTCTCCCCGGCGTCCAACGAGATTTCCGTCGGCGTTGACCACGTCCGTGGTCTTGATCTGCGCAGGCGGGTGGCAGTTCTCTGCTCCTCCCACACGCTCCTGCTCAGACGTCGGGAAGGTCGCTGACGGCTCCGGCGTGCGGGTGGTGGACCGCTCAGAGGAACTCGTCGGCGGAGTCGTTGCGTGCGGAACGGCTGCTGTGACGATCGCGATGGCGGAGCCTGCGCCGACGGCGAGACCGGCGACCACGAGCGCGGCGACCGTCCAGGTGGCGATCTTCGCCGTGCGATTCACAGCTTCAACTTAGTCCCAGGGGCCAGACAGTTGCGTGCCTCGGCCGTCAGCCCTTTGTCAGCGCCTGCTTCGCCGTGTGCCAACGCACGGCCCGCCCGTTCACTCAGCCTGATCTGGGTGGTGGTGTCCATTCGACCGTGGGATCGGGGCGCAGAATCAGAACGTCGCCGGGCTGGATCGTCTTGCCGTCGTCGGCCCAGACGTGGTTGAGCCGGTACAGGCTGGTCCACATGAGGCAGAAACGGTCCTCCAGGGATGACGGCGCATCGCCGGCTGCCACCGTGTAGCTTGCGACCCGCCCCTCGGCGTCGAGATGCGCCACTCCCTCGGCACCGGGCTCCGGGCCCGCATCGCGCAGTCCTCCGTAGAGCTTCGGGAAGATCGGGCCCTTCTGGTCGGGCACATCGAACACGATGAATGCTTTGGACGCGCAGGTCGCGGCCGGGACCGGGCTGTCCGACGGGCTCGGGCTCGGGGCCGGGGCGGTCTCGGTCGTTGTCGTCGCCGTCGCGTTCGAGCGCTCATGCGGGATCCCGGCGATCACCGACGACACCGCAGGCACAGCAAGAGCGACCAGTCCGACCACGGCAATCCCGGCGACGCTCCAGCCGATCGTCGTCGCGCGGCTCACCATGGGGAAAACCTACTCCGGCTGTGCGCATTGAGCGAGCGAAGCGAGATGCAGCCCCTGGGCACCCACGGAAACGGCGTTTCGCCTCTGCACCCGTCAGCATCTCCGACGCGCTGATCGTCGTCAGCGGGAGGGGATCATCCCGAGAGCCACGACAGCGGCGGCGATGACCAGGGCGGAGCATCCGACGATGACGGCCATCGCGATCGTCTGCTCGCGCCTCGTCCGCTCCGTGAAGATCGTCAGCTGGGCGGAGGCGATGATCACACATGTCACTGGGATCAGCACGAGAGTGAGTGCGGCGATGCCCCGGACAACGCCGGCGACACTTCCGAAACCGAATGAGAGCACCACGAAGAAGACCCAGGCAGCAGCGAGGGTGGGCAGCGCGAGAAGTGCACTGACGAAGAGGAGGCCGGCGCTGCGGACGAACAGGTCGGGAAGCGATCCCTGTACGACGAGGGCGACGGCGGTCGCCGCGAACGCCGCAAGATAGGCGAACAGCCACGGCCCCACCGGGCCCTCATCCGACGCGATTCCGAGAACGCCGCCGAGGCAGAGCATCACAGTGACCGCGATGCTTCCCGCCATCGCCACGAGCGACGCTGTGAGGGCGATGAACTCGGCACCAGCCTCATCCCGCACCGACTCTTCCAGGCTCATCATCGGTCTGCCTTCATGAGTGCGAGCCTAAACAGGACCGGCTGTGCACACGACGCAGGATCCGGCGATCACGCGGAAACAGTGCACCCACCGCACCGGCTCCGCGTCGGTTCAGCGTCGCGACAGCACCACGACGAGTGCGCGATGGTCGGTACTGCCGGTCGCGTCGATCACCCGCACCTCGCGCACCGTCCACCCCGGGCCGACGAGCACGTGGTCGATCGGCGCGGCGAGCCCGGCCGGCATCGCGGACGGCCAGGTGCCCGTCGCCGCGGCGTGCGCCTCGACCGCCGCGTCCCGGCACCCGCCGAGGTCGAGATGATCGACGGTGGCATTGAGGTCGCCTGCGAGAATCAGATCCCGCTGGGGCGACCGGCACTGAGCGCGTACCCACGCCAGCCCGGCGCGCCAGTCGTCCATGCCGTCCATCAGCGGTGCGGCAGGATGGGCGGCGATGATGGTCGGCCCTGATCCGTCGACCGGGCGCCATACGCCGCTCGGCAGTCCGCGGGTCGTGCCTGCAGAGGCGTCGTGGCGGTAGGCGCCCAGGCGATCGGCGACCAGAAGCGAGGTCGGGATCCACGACGGTGTCGAGGTCTCTGCGACGGCTGTGGTCGTGTCCGCCGCCATGCGGATCCCGCCTGCCGCCACCCGCCGCGCGACCTCGGCGGCGGCTTCGTCGTCCATCTCGGGCAGGCTGACCACGTCGGCTCTGATGGAGAGCGCGAGCTCGGCGACCTCGGCGGGCGAGCTCGCGCCGCCTTGGGTGTTCCAGACGAGCACGGTGAGATCGCCGTGGCTCAGCCCGCTCATCCCGCCAGCGGCCGCTCCGCGGGTGAGGAGCACCGCCGCGTTCCCGCCCGCGGCGAGCGCGACGACCGCCGTGAGCGCGACCAGCACGCGCCGCAGGCGCACGGCCCGCCGGCGCAGCAGCAGCACCACGGCGCCGATGACCGCCGCAACCGCTGCCAGCCCGAGAGCCAGCAGCGCCCGGAGCGCGATCAGCTGCGCGACGCCGAGGAGGCGTTGCGCGCCGAACGCCTGCGGCCAGACGAGCAGCAGCGCGACCGCGAGCGCGACGAGCAGCAGGATCACCGCAGCCGTCCGCGAGCGCGCCGGGTGAGACGATCGCGCGAGATCAGGCGGAACCGGATCCTGTCGGCCTGATCCGGCACGGTCGCCTGATGACGCGTGTCGCATGCTCGCCTACGAACCGACCTGCGGCGTGGAGTCCCCCTGGCGGGCCTCCCACGCGGCGCGCATGAAGCGGCGCACGTCCTCGTCGACGCGAATGTCGCGGGGGCGCAGCGGACGGGACAGGTACAGGCCGTCCAGCGAGGTCAGCCGGGAGAGCGCGACGTACGTCTGTCCGGGGGCGAAGGCACCGGATCCGAGGTCCACGATCGCGCGATCATAGGTCTTGCCCTGGGACTTGTGGATCGTGACCGCCCACGCGAGTCGCAGCGGGAACTGCGTGAACTCCGCGACCACCTCGCGCGAGAGCGTCTTGGTGCCGGGGTTGTAGATGTAGCGGTAGCGCTCCCAGACCGCGGGTTCGACGTCGACCTCCTCGCCGTCGATCTCCACGCGCACGGCATCGCCGAGGATGCGCACCACGGTCCCGATCGTGCCGTTCACCCAGCGCGGCGGATCCGGCGACGCTGCGATGTCGTTGCGCAGGAACATCACCTGCGCGCCCTCCTTGAGCTGCAGCTCCTGGTCGGCCGGATAGTTCGCCTCGCCGCGGCCGAAGTCTCCGGAGATGTCGGCCTTGGCCTTCTGCACCTTGCCGGGCAGCCCCGCGAGATGGCGGGCGTTGATGCCGTTCACGATGTCGTTGCGCGTGGCCAGCGTGATGATCGGGATCTCGCCGGGGGCCGGATCCGGCGGCGTCCTCGCGCCCGCGTCGTTGAGCGCGCCCGCGATCTCGGCGGTCACCCGCCCGTAACGCACCGCGTTCAGCATGGCCTTGAACCCCGCGTCGGACTGCCGGTGGATGTGCACGAGCTCGCGCACGTGCAGCGTCGCGCCGTGCCTGCCGATGTCGAGCAGCCCGTCGCTGGTCTCACCACCTGTCCACACCTTCGCGTCGAAGAACCAGAAGGAACGGTAGTGGTCCTGGATGTAACGCAGCTCGTCGCCCCGCGGCGGCACGGGCGCCAGCTGATACGGATCCCCGAACATCACGACCTGCACGCCGCCGAACGCCTCCGCCTTGCGGCCCCGCGCCTGGCGCAGCGACCGGTCGATCGCGTCCATCAGATCCGCGTTGACCATCGACACTTCGTCGATCACGAGCGTGTCGATCGCGTTCAGGATCTTGCGGGTCGCATCGGACTGGTCGATCTCGCTGTCGGCGATGAGGCCGATCGGCAGCCGGAACAGCGAATGGATCGTCTGCCCCTCGACGTTCAGCGCCGCCACCCCCGTGGGCGCGCAGACGGCGATCTGCTTCTGCGTGTTGTACGCGAAATGCTGCAGCAGGGTCGATTTGCCCGTGCCGGCGCGTCCGGTGATGAACACGTGCTCGCGGGTGTCCTCGATCAGTCGGAACAGTTCTTCCTGTTCGGCGGAGAGGGTCGGCGTGCTCACGGTCCTCGAATTCTACCGGCGAGCGTCTTCTCTGACCGCGAGACTGCATTGGAGTAACGAGACAGCACTCCGGGACTGCAGTCTCGTCACTCAGTTGCAGTCTCGCGGATCCGGCCGGGCCACTCGGGGTTCCTGCAGGCGGACTTTCGTAGACTGGCGCACATGGTGCAGTCGGCGGGGGTGCTGACGCCAGGCGTGCGGTCGCGCCGGGCGCGGAGTGCGCGTCGCCGTGCCTCGCTCTGGTCGGACCTCACCCTGCTGGCTGTCGTCGGCGCCGTGCTGGTGGCCGCCCTCGCCGCAGGCGGACTCACCTTGTACCGCGAGTTCTACAGTCCCTCCGCCTTCGTCACGCGCTACCTGACGCTGCTCAGCGAGGGTCGCGCGGCCGACGCCCTGCAGCTGCCCGGCGTCGCCCTCTCGCACGGCGACCTCGACACCGACGCGTTCCGCTCTGCCTCCGATGCTCTGCTGCGTCATGACGCGCTCGGCACGCTCACCGACATCGTCGTGACCGACGAGCACCCCGACGGCGACGCCACCTCGGTCACCGTGACGTACAAGGCCGGGGGGCACGCCGGATCCTCGACCTTCCGCGTCGCTCAGGACGGCTGGATCGGCGTCGCACCCGCGTGGGAGTTCGCGCAGAGCCCGCTCGCCGTCATCTCGCTCACCGTGCGCGGATCCGACCGATTCTTCGTGAACGACTTCGAGCTCGACCGCCGCCAGGTCGCGGCGCAGGGTGCGGACTCGTCGGCGCTCGATGCAGTCCCCATGCTGGTGTTCTCTCCCGGGCTGTACTCGGTGTCGGTGAAGACCGCGACCGCGACCGCGAGCGGCATCGGGGTGCTCGCCGACAAGCCGCTCGCCGACGTGCCGCTGGATGTGCAGGCCAAGCCCACGGATGCTTTCGTCAAGGTCGTGCAGCAGCGGGTCGACGATTTCCTCGCACAGTGCACGACGCAGCACGTGCTGCAGCCCACCGGCTGCCCGTTCGGTCAGACCGTGCCCAACCGGGTCGTCGACGGCCCCACCTGGAGCATGGTCAAGGGGCCCGACATCACGCTGCAGCCCGACGGCGAGGGGTGGAAGATCGCGGCGACGCCGGCCACCGCGCACATCGAGCTCACGGTGAAGTCGCTCTACGACGGATCCGTGTCGCACGTCGACGAGGACGTGCCGTTCGAGGTGGACGGGACGATCCGGTTCCTGCCCGACGGATCCGCCTCGATCAGCATCACCTCACCCGAGCAGTCCGCTCCCCCGCCCGGATCCGAGGGCTGACGCCGGCCGGTTCGCAGGATCGCGAGACGCTCAGCGCCCGCGCGCAGCGGCCCTGGCGTCCTTCGCGGCGAGCTCGGCGAGCCGGGCGTTGTACTCCTCGAGCTCCGCATCGCCCGTGCGATCGGCAGCCCGATCCTGACGCTTCTGCACCTTCGCGTCGCTGCGGCTCCACTGGATCGCGACCGTGATGGCGAGGATCAGCGTCGGGATCTCCCCCACCGACCACGCGACGCCGCCGCCGACGTACTGGTCCTGCAGCGGCGTCGCCCCCCAGGTGCGGCCCATGGATCCGAACCACTCTGCGACCATCAGACCCGACTGCATCATGATCGCGATGCCGAAGAACGCGTGCGTGGCCATCACCGCGATGAGCGTGATGAGGCGCCCCGCGTACGGCAGTCGCCGCGGAACCGGATCCACCCCGATCAGGCTGAGCACGAACAGGTACCCCGAGATGAGGAAGTGCACCGTCATCCACTCGTGCCCGATGTGGTCCGTCATGGCCCAGCGCACGAGGTCGGTGAAGTAGAACGCCCACAGCGACAGCACGAAGATCGCCGCCGCCACGAAGGGGTTCGTGACCACGCGCGAGAACGGGGAGTGCACGGCCCACAGGATCCACTCCCGCCCGCCACGGGTGCCATCGTCGCGCTTGTCGATCGTGCGCAGGGCGAGCGTGACCGGGGCGCCGGAGACGAGCAGCAGCGGGATCACCATCGACAGCATCATGTGCCCGAGCATGTGCACGCTGAACAGCGTCTCCTGATAGGCGTTGATCGCGCCGCCGGTGACCCACACCAGCCCCAGCATCCCGAGGATCCAGAAGACCGTCCGTTGGATCGGCCAGCGGTCTCCGCGCTGGCGCAGCCGGAGCACGCCGAGCACGTACAGCACGATGCCGAACGCCGCCGCGGTCGCCCAGATCAGGTCGATGTTCCACGCTGTGATCCAGCGGATCGGGGTGAGCTCGGGCGGCAGCGGCGAGCCGCTGAGGATCTCGGCCGGCGTGCGCACGGTCGCGACCTCGAGTCCGGTGGGCGGCGCGGTGCGCGAGAGCGCGGCGGCGAGGCCGGAGGCGATGCCCATGAGCGCGAGCTCCAGCAGCACCAGGGTCCAGAACGGACCGGATCCGCCCGCGTTCGCCGAGCCCCGGCCGGATCCGTCCTGCTCGAGCTTCGGGATGAGCCGGGTGCGGTAGCGGGCGCCGAGGGTGCCGAGCAGGATCAGCACGATCGCCTTGGCGATGATGAGCCCGCCGTAGGGCGTGAGCAGACCGGCCCAGTCCCCCACGGCGACGATCGAGCGGGCGATGCCCGAGACCGCGACCACGATATATGCGGCGAGGGCGAGGGACGAGTACCGGCGCACGATGTCCACGAAGGTGAGGGCGCCCCTGGCCTTCTTCGCGCCCGCGGGTCTGTTGGCGCTCTTCGCCCCGGGCTGGGCCGAGGTCTTCGCGCCGAGCGTCGCGCCGCCCTTGCGGGTGCCGCCGCGGCCTGCGTCGGCGAGCTCGCTGCGGGATCCGCGCAGCACGATCAGCAGTACGAGCCCGCCGATCCACACGGCCGCGCCGATCGTGTGCAGCAACAAGGAGTTCACCGCGGCGTCGTGGCCGCTGAGCTCGCCCGCATGGCCCTGCGTGGCGAGCGGGACGAACGAAGCGGCGGCGAGGATCGCGGTGAGCAGGGTGGCGGTCCAGCCGCGGAAGGCGAAGGCGGCGATCGTGATGACGGCGCCCGCGAGCACGGTCATCAGCCAGGCCTGGCCGAGGGGCAGCTCGAGCAGGAACCGGCCCAGCTGCGCGCCGAACTCCGGCCCCGCGCTGAGTTTCACACCGAGCGTCTGCAGGAACGTGAACAGACCCGCCACGGCGCTTGCGACCGTGTAGACCGCGGCGCCGATCGAGGCGGTGTCCAGCGCGATCTCGAAAGAGCGCGCCCCGCTGCGCAGGGCGAACAGCGCGAGCACGAGGGACCCCAGCATCGCCGCCGCACCCAGATTGCTGATCGTCTTCACGACGGGCAGGCCCCAGCGCACCACGGGTCCCGGATCGAGGAGCAGGTTGGGGGCTGCGCCTCCGCCGAACGCGAGCCCGGCGACGACGGCGAGGATCGCGGCGCCGACCAGGATCACGGGACCGGCGATGCGCAGGGTCGGGGATCCGGCGGGCAGGGCGGAACGGGCGGCGTCCGACCCGGTCTCGGGGCGGACCCCGGTGGCGGGGCGATTCACCCCTCCAGCCTATTCCGGTGTCGCTCGGGGTCTGCCGGGAGCCGGGCCGACGGCGCGACCCACGCGAAAGGCCGCCCCTCCGAGGGAGGGACGGCCTTGCGAGGCGAAGCCGGAATTACTTGACGGCAGCCTTGAGCTTGGAACCGGCGGTCACCTTGACGCGCTTGCCGGCCGGGATCTTGATCTCGGCGCCGGTCTGCGGGTTGCGGCCCGTGCGGGCGGCGGTCGCGACCTGCTCGAAGGAGATCCAGCCCGGGATCGAGACCTTGCTGCCCTTGGCAACAGCGTCCGAGACCGTGGCGAACAGGGCGTCGAGAACGCCGGAGACGGCAGCCTGGCTCTGGCCGGTGGCGCTGGCGATGCTCGCGACGAGCTCGGTCTTGGTGATGGACTTGTCAGCCATTTCATCCTCCAGCGACGGGATCCCGTCGCTTCGTATCAGAGTTCCGGATGGGCGGATGCCCCCCGTTGGTCGAACGACCGCCTTGAATGTATCAACCAAACCCCGGATTTCCGCGTCATTTCGCGGGTTTTGACGTTTTGAGACGGCGTGTCGCGCCTCATCCGTCACTCCAGTCACAGGATCCGGTCTCCGAGAGCCCTCGCTCCGCTCGCTCGGGAGGAGAACACGGGTATGGGCGGAGGGTCCGGATCCGATCCTCCTCCTGAACGGGAGTTCTCCTCCCGAACGTGAGGGACACCGGGCGCAGCATCGCCCGCAGTCCTTCACCTGCCTTCACCTGCCTTCACCTGCCGTCACCTGCCTTCAGCGAGCAAGGTGCAGTCGCTGGGCGATCGCCATCAGAATCGCCGCATGCGTCTCGGGCCAATGGTTCATCAGCCGGTCGTATCCGATGCGGATGACGTGATAGCCGTGCAACCTGAGCAGCGCGTCGTGCCGGTTGTCCTCCTCGCGCTGCGGCCCCACGTGATGTCCTCCATCGATCTGCACGACGAGGCGCTCTCCGATCAGGAAGTCCACGCGATGGCCGAACAACCAGACCTGCGGCGTGATGGGGATGTCGAGCCACGCCAGACGCGTCCGGAAGATGGACTCGGTGCCGGCGTCCGCGAACGGGCGCGCTTCGGCCAGCATGCGTCGCGCGCTGGGCGGAAGGGGAAGACGCTCCAGCACGCCCGGATCCACGAGTCCCTTCCGCAGCGCGGACTCCCAGACTGCGAGCGCTGCCTCATGCGCCTGACAGCCCGCGACCAGGACGAGTGCGTTCTCCAGCGAATCCTCGACGGCGTCCGGATCACGGGGAATCAATGGCCGGCTCCAGTGGATCACTCCCCTCGTGGTCCGCGCATGGCCCGACTTCGGTGGCGCTGCGACATGCGGCTCGCGGCTGTCGAGCACCCAGAGCCCTCTGCGCTGGGCCAAGGTGATGCAGCTCAGCACCACGCCGCGGCGCGCAGCTGCGACAAGCGAGGGATCGGCATCGGGGAGGGCGACCCAGCCTCTGCGGACCGAGAACAGGAGGCCTTGTTCGCGCGATCTTCGCAACCCGTGCTCCGTGACACCCTCCCGCCGGAGCGCGTCGATGCGCGCCACTCCTTCGTGCTTCCGCAGGTGCTCGACCGGATCCATCCGTTGATCCTGATGCGGGCCGGATTGCGACGGGACGCGGGTCGCTGAATCCGGGCAGAACATCACGGGGCGGCGATCTGTGTGGGACGACCGCGCAGGAGCATGCCCGTTGCTCGAGGTGCGTCTGCGTGCGGGGAAACGCTCGCTCTCGGGAGGAGAACTCGCCGATGGGCGGAGGATCCGCCGACATTCATCCGCCCGAGCCCGAGAACTCCGCCCGAGGACGTGAGCCCCCGGCGACACGACCGCCGACGAGCCGTGCACAGAATTCCGGATCCGCCTGTGCGCACACATGGATCCGGACATGCAGAAGGGGCGAGGATCCGAAGATCCTCGCCCCTTGCGTCCCTGGGTGCTTCGCACCCCACGCCCCACTCCATCCAGCGCTCCGCGCTGCCCGGAGCCTCCGGGGCGCGTGGGCCCGGCTCAGCAGCCGTCAGGGACCGGTAAGACTTACCAGCTCGACTTGGTCACGCCGGGCAGCTCGCCACGGTGCGCCATGTCACGGAAGCGGACACGCGAGATGCCGAACTTCGTGAGGACACCGCGGGGGCGACCGTCGATGGCGTCGCGCGAACGGACGCGGGCGGGCGACGCGTTGCGCGGAAGCTTCTGCAGACCGACACGGGCGGCCTCGCGGGCCTCCTCGGTCGCGTTCGGGTCGACCAGGGTCTTCTTCAGCTCGGCACGACGCTCGGCGTAACGCTCGACGACGACCTTGCGCTGCTCGTTGCGCGCGATCTTGCTCTTCTTAGCCATGGATCAACGCTCCTCTCGGAATTCGACGTGCTTGCGAACCACCGGGTCGTACTTCTTCAGCACGAGGCGGTCGGGGGTGTTGCGACGGTTCTTCTTGGTCACGTAGGTGTACCCCGTGCCCGCGGTCGAACGCAGCTTGATGATCGGACGGATGTCCTGTGCCTTCTTGGCCATTAGAGCTTCACACCCTTCGCCTGGAGGTCAGCGACGACGCGCTCGATGCCACGGGCGTCGATCACCTTGATGCCCTTGGCGGACACGTTCAGCGTGATCTTGCGACCGAGCGACGGAACGAAATACGTCTTCTTCTGCACGTTCGGGTCGAAGCGGCGCTTCGTCCGACGGTGCGAGTGCGAGATGTTGTGACCGAAACCGGGAACTGCTCCGGTCACCTGGCACACTG
>Ga0308158_10000249_pt1 | contig 110436 bp, 115 predicted proteins | sample PhyBR2_FD_201038 | JGI IMG/M metagenome (GOLD analysis project Ga0308158, IMG submission 201038) | Phyllosphere microbial communities from UC Gill Tract Community Farm, Albany, California, United States - DLSLB.R2 | ecosystem: Host-associated > Plants > Phyllosphere > Unclassified | place... | reverse complement strand
AGCAGTACGAACAGGCATCCCCGCACACACCAAATCAAGAAACTCAGTACGCGCAGCCTTGGGGAACAACTTGACCATAAAACGCTCCATCAATCAGAGCGTTGCAACGACCCTATGACTTTGCCTGCCTGGAACTGTCATTAACTGCCACCTCGGGGAGGGGCTAAGGCGTGTGGTGCTCCGTCATCACGTGTTTGTAGCCGGCGCGGATCATCTCTGCCAGCACATCCCGATCCACGTCGTCCAGCTTGTTGAGGTACAGGCAGGCCGTGCTCGTCTTGTGCTTGCCAAGCTCAGGGAGGAGCCTGTCGGCGTCGGGCCCTTCCGTGACGCCGTACAACACCAGGTTCGCTTTTCGCGGCGAGAACCCGACGGCGGGGGCGTCGCCTTCGCGGCCGGTCTGGTACTTGTAGTGGTAGCTGCCGAACCCGACAATCGTGGGACCCCACATGACAGCTTCCTGGCCGGTGGCTTCGCGCATCATCTCCAGCAGCTCAACGCCGTCCGCACGCCGGGTAGGGTGCTCGACGGCCGCCAGGAATTCCTCGACCGACACGTCCGTGGGCTGGGTCTTGTTCTCTGCCATGTTCGTAGTTTTGCAGACGCAGGTCACGGCCGCCAGCACCCCGGTGATAGCCTTCCCGGATGACTTCAGAAGCTTTCCGCGCCCGCCCGTTCCACCAAGTGGACGTCTTCTCCGACCAGCCGTACCGGGGAAACCCCCTCGCCGTCGTGGTCGACGCCGAGGGCCTCAGCACAGAGGCAATGCAGCACTTCGCCAACTGGACCAACCTCTCCGAGACCACGTTCCTCCTTCCGCCGACGGATCCCGCAGCGGACTACAGGGTGCGGATTTTTACCGGCAGCGAGGAGTTCCCGTTCGCAGGGCATCCCACCTTGGGGTCCGCGCACACCTGGTTGCAGTCCGGGGGAGTGCCCAAGGCCGACGGCGTTGTGGTTCAGGAATGCGGCGCCGGCCTGGTACGGGTGAAGTACGACGCCGGACGGCTGGCTTTCGCCGCTCCGCCGCTGACGCGTTTCGGTCCGGTAAGCGAGACTGAACGCGCCCAACTGGCTGCAGGGCTGAGCCTTCCCGAGGCTTCGCTTCTGGATGTGTCGTGGCTGGTCAACGGCCCGGAATGGATCGGCGTGCTCCTTGAATCAGCCGAACAGGTGCTGGCCCTTGAACCTGATTTTGCTGCGATGGGCGACCTCAAGGTTGGCGTGATCGGCCCGCATGAGCCAGGTGCAGCTGCCGATTTCGAAGTCCGCACGTTCGTTCCGGGTGACGCCATGGTGGAAGACCCCGTAACGGGCAGCTTCAACGCGGGAGCGGCCCAGTGGCTGATCGGTACCGGGCGTGCACCAGCGGAGTATGTCGCGGCCCAAGGAACGGTCCTTGGCAGGGCCGGACGCATCCATGTCTCTGCCGAGGATGACGTGATCTGGATCGGTGGGGAATCGACCACCTGCATCGAGGGCAGCGTGCTCCTGTAGCTACTTCATATCGGTCCTCGGAGCACGGATGTCGCTATGCAGTCCCCGCCACCAGCAGTATGGAATTGATAATTGAGGAGATGACGAAGAGTACGGCGAGGCGGCCGTTGGGAGCCCCGAATACTCTGCGGGCAAGCACTGCGTAGAGTGCGGCGGCGATGGCCCCGAACAGAATTCTCAGCCAAGTTTGTCCCAGCATCAGCGTCGCTGCCGGTTCAAGAAACAGACCCACGAAAAGCGTCGTCAGCATGAACGGTATCTGGCCCAGCAGCACCCAGAGCCAGCTTGTGCGCAGTGTTGGCACCTCGACCCCGACAATGAACTTGTAGATCAGCCGCAGTGCAAGGGCCTGGAGGAAAGATGCCACCATGCTCCAAAGAAGTACGCCTACGCGCATGAAAGTGAGCAGTACTTCCTGGCTGGAGAACTGGTTGTATTGGGCATTCTCGCTGACCAGTTGTTCAAGCCTGGGGCCTGCCGCGTATTGCGCCGCCGCGGTGTAGGCGAGAAGCAGGCAGATTATCCAGACGGCGTTGATCTTGGGTGCTCCAGGAGCCTGAAGGGATTCGTGGGACGGGGAGGGGTAGCTCGGGGTCATCGATTACCTTTTCAGTAGTGCGTACTCAGCCCATTCGGCCACGGCGGCCAGAACGTAAAACACGGTGAAGGCGGCGATGGTGCGCATTATCGCTGGGAGGAACTTCGTCCGAATGCCTTCCTTCCTGAGGACTGCAACCAGCGTCGGCCAGAACAGGCGAGCACCCTGGATTGTCATCACCCACGCAACGATCTCGAGCGGGACGTGGACCAGTGTGAGTGCAACGGTCTGTCCCAGGCCTGCCGAGGCGACACTTCCCACCAAGCCCATCCCCAGATAGAAGCCGTTGGCAAGCATCATGATCCTCGCACCGTATTGCGTCAGGAGGAGGGCGACCAATGCCAAGGAGAAATTGTGGGCAAAAATTTCGTTGGCCGTGAGGGCGGTTCCATCAGTAACGGGCTTCCAGGTAAACAGCGATGCAAATAATCCGCCCGCCACCACCGTAATGACTGGCGGGACCAGATCCTTGGCAAAAGACGGGAAGAGCCCGCTTAGCGAACTGTAGAAAGATCGGAAGCCCGAGGGCCGCGCAGGCAGCTGGGATGCGTTCAAGCTGCGACTCCAGCCTCGGACAACCTCACCTTGCGGTCCTGCCCGATGGTGAGATCGTAGTCCGTCCATCGGTCCTCTTCATGGGTGGCCAGGATGACAAGACGATCTTGGCCCGCGGCCAGGAGGGCACTGCGGGCAGCTTTGGAACCATCCCGGTCCAGCCCATTAAGGGGTTCGTCAAGCAAGACAACATCCGTGTGCTGGAAGGCCAATGCCGCTGTAAGGACGAGTCGTTGGCGCTGGCCAAGTGAAAGATCACTGACCTTGGTAGCCAGCATCCCATCGGTGAGGAGCCCGTTGTCTGGGATGGGTCCGGTGAGGGGCCTGATCATGTCAAGCAATTCGCTCGCTGTGAGGTAGTCGAGCGTCAGGTATTCCGTGTCGAGATAGACCGCGTTGAACCTGTTCCGCCAGTCGCGGACAGTTCCGCAGGATGAATGGATCACGCCGCCGAGCAGTTTCAGCAGAGTCGTCTTTCCGCTCCCGTTGCTCCCACGGAGGGCCACCACGCCTCTTTCCGGCAAGTCGATCTTCGTGCTGGCGAAGATGACATTGCTTCCGAAGGCGTGTTCAACGCTCGTCAGGGACTTCATGGTTCCTCTGTTTCTGTTGCTGTCAGGTTGCGTAACCACGATGGTGTATCTGCCATAAGAACGCCGAAGAGCAGCGCGGCTACTATCACCAAGGCGCCAGCGACGGCGGCCAGCCATGCTGGCTCTGCCGCTCCGGGAATGATGCCTCCCAGGACCCCGGAAAGCACGACAGCCATCCCGCCGCACAGAGCTGCGCCCAGGCCTGCCCTTGAGCGTTGGGACAGTTCGGCGATACGCGACGCCGGCAGGACCGCTGTCTTCCGCTGGATGATTAGGGCATCAGCGGCGATTTCAAAGACGGCCAGAGCGGCCAGGAGCAAAGCCGACTGCGGATTTCCGTGGAAGAGCAGAGTTGCGATGAGACACGCCAAGGCAGGCAGTACAAGCACGGCATTGGTAAACAGGCTTCTGAGTAACAGCGCCCTTGCTTTCCCGGGGACAGTGCGGAAAACGAACAACCCAAATCCTAGAGTCTCAAGTGACGACGTCCGCACGAAGCCTGACCTGAAAAGTATCATTCCCAGGAAGAACACAGCAATGGATACAAAAGGCGCAACTCCGGGCCAGGGCGTATTTTCACCAATTATGAGTGCTAGTGAAGCCAGAAGTACTATACCGCCAGCCTTTATGCCCATATCCAGGAATAATCCCCGTGACTTGAACGCATAATTATGGGCAATTCCTGTGAACAAAAGGGGGGTTCCTGATGCCGTAAGGACCACCGAGGCCAGGGTAACTGCCAAGCCAATCGCGTACTGGTCTTTGCCGCCGGAGAAAATGATGAGCGCGGGAGATTGGGCTATGAGCATGATGACGCTCCCTGACGCCGCTGCTGCTGCAATGATTCCGGGCGTCCAGACCCACGATCTGCCGTTTGGAAGCAGGGCAACCGTGGCTCCAGCCAAGCCAAGGGTTGCCAGTACATTGATCAGGCTGCCCCAGTGGAGGTTCTGGACTGCCAGCATCAAAGCCAAGCCGATGTCCGGGATGGCCATCCCGGCGCGCATGCCGCATCCCAGCGCTCCCGATACGGTAGTCCACTGCCGGTGAGCCCGCCGGAAGCGACGCCTCGCCTGTAAAAGCCCCAATGCCAGCATGACGCCGGCTATTGTGGTCAGGTCCGGAGCGTTGAGCGGAATACCCAAAGGGGACAGGCCGGCGTGGGGTGCTGTCCATACAAGGCCAATCACTATGACAAGCAATGTTGCAGCCTGTCCTGCCGTCACTACGGCTTTGCTGGCGCCCAGGCTGAAGCGGAACCCAAGGTCGTCAAGGACACCTTGAAGGCGGCTGGATCTGCGACGGAATTCGTTGATATACGTGGCATGGCATCCGGTAAGGGCCACAGCGAAAGCACTGCGCCAGCGTGGCTGGGTGCTAAGTGGATCCATTGTGGCCCCCTCCGGGTTCACTTGCTGCGGTTTACCAGGCCACGAACTGCTTCAGTGCCCAGCGCTTGACGAGTCCGAAGATGACGCCTGCGAGGGCCGTGCCGATTCCGAACGAGGCGACGATGCCTGCAGCCAACGCGGCCCAGGAAAGTGCGTTGAGCGCGAAGTACAGATTGGTCGCCAGACCCGAGGAGATGCCGAGGGTAGCGACGGCCTGGAATACCACGGACAAGGTTGCGAACAGGGCAGCCGTCACGCCGCCGACCTTAGCCGCCTTGGCCACGGCTGGGCTGATATCACGCTTAACTCGCGTAATTGATGCCGACATGGAAATGCTACTTTCAATATCATGCGAATGGATTCTTCTGGATCACTTGATAGGGCTGTTTGTCTTCGGCCGAATGACATTTGCAGCCAAGAAGGAGCATTGCGTACGAAGTTGTGCCGGTCAACCCCATTATTGGTCCGGAGAAGGATTAGGGTGCAGATGTTTGAATCTACAAGTTTCAACAAATCGCGTAACAATTATGTATTTAGTGCCCTAGGGGATGATCTTTGCAATTTCGGCGTCATGAATCTGGCACTGGCCTCACTCAGGAACATCACCTGCGCTCCCGTAGACCAGCGGGGGCAAAAAAAATTTAAAAAAGTTTCAAAACCTGTGACACGGACGGCGTGCTACTCATACATATTGCGGGCATGGTGAGTAACACCTACCTCTGTTGACAGGGCCCGACCTTGCTCCTGTAGCGCCCCGGCCCTCACGCCCGCTTGGGTCTGGACAGCACTGCAACCATGACGATGCCCGCACTGAACAGGGCCTGGACCATCCCCACGGCCCACGGAGTGTAGCCAAGATAGAGCCCTACCAGCAGCGGAACCATGGCCAGGATGGTCACGTCGAGTCCGCGCATCAGGGAACCCAGCTGGGCGCGTGGAACGGGGCCGAAGGGCGTGTCCACCGGGGGAGCCGACCAGTCCGGCGCGGCTTTGGTGGCTGAACGGAGCGATCCCGTACCCATCCCGATTCCTGCCAGGGCGCCTACCGCAATCAGGGCAGGATCGGAAGCGCCCAAAAGAACCAGGAGCCCACTGAGGGCGGCCATCCACACGGCCATGGCCAGGCACGGCATGAGGGCACGGCTGCTGCGGACCAGCGCCGGGTGGAGGGGGAGTAACGCATCGAGTTCGGGCACCAGTGCCGCCTTGCGGGCCACGCCGCCCATGCCGGAAGCCGTGGCGCAGCCGGCGATGACGATGATGCCCAACTGCGCGAATTCGGGCAGGCCGCCTTCGACCAACAGCATGGCGACGCAGGCCACCAGCCACAGCAAAGAAGATAGCAGGGGCGGATTCAGCCTGAGGAATGCCACAACATCCGCCCGGATCAGCGCCCGAAGCGGACCTCCGGCCGGGCGGGCGAAGAAGCCCGCTGCCCTGCCGCCGTCGACCGTTTTCCGACCGGCGCCCAGCGCACGCAGTACCTCGTTGGAATCCATCATGAACAGGGAAGCTCCGGCATGCCCGGCCACCGCCCCGCCGCGGATCAGCTCCTCGCTGCGCACCTCACCCGTGCGCGGACCCGCAAGGACCAGAAGTACGACGGCGGTGGCTCCGGCCAGCGCTGCCGGCCAGGGAGATTCAGGGAGCGCAGGAAGGACCGTGCAGGCAAGGAGCACGACCATGGTCATCGCGCGGCCAAGCCGGGGTCGGACCATGCCGAGCTGCTGGAAGGCCGCTAACGCCACGGCGATGACCCCGGCCGCTGCAAAGGTGACTGATGCAAGAAGATGCCCAATGGGCGTGCGGTCAACAGCGGTGACCATGCTGAACGGCAGGAAAACAATGGCCAGGCCGGCCGAAGTGAGAACCACCTTGCGCAGGAATGGGGGCAGGACCATGGGGCGGCGGTCGATGGGGAGGGACAGCCACCAGGTGCTCTCAGGTCCACCCACCGTGACAGGACCGAGCTTCCGGGCGAGGTTGGCCACGATCAGCAGGAAGGCGTACGTCACGGTCGTCCACAGCACGGACTCGGGGAGGACAAGCCACTGTTCCCCGATGATGCTGCTGCCCGCGGAACTGCGGTCGGCGATCTCGTTGCGGAGGGCCAGTACGAACGAGGCCGCGATGGTCAGCGAAACGGCAATGCCAAGTCCCCAGCTGTACGCGTCGACGAAGCGTTCACTCAACGAAATCCGGCTGCGCTTGTAACGCCGGGTGGTGCTGCGGGTAAAACGGACGATCTCCGCGGCGAGGTTACGGTCCGCCGTCGAACCATCAACTGTCAGTAACTCAGGACCCGGCAATGATCGACGCTCCCCGCTCGGGCTCCAGCTCGCGGACTTCATGGTCGATGACCAGGCAGGAAGAGGCCGTGGCGAGCAACAACTCCGGATCGTGGGTCACCAGCACCACGGCACCGCCGTTCCGGGCGTGTTCAGCGATGCGCACCCCGAGTGCCACCCGCATCATCGGATCGAGGCGCTGTTCCGGCTCGTCAAGGATCAGCAGCGAGGATGGACGGATCAGGCCTGCTGCGAGGAGGAGCCTGCGTCGTTGCCCGGAAGAGAGGGCATCCGGGATCGCGTCGGCTCTGCCAAGAAGTCCGAAGAACCCGAGTTCTTCTTCCACCCGCCCTTCAGGGTCGGCTACGGAATGGCCGCGGGCAACGAGGAGCAGGTGCTCCCTGACCGTGAGCGAGGGGAAGAACAGATCGTCGTCGAAAACGGCCGCTACCTGCCGACGGAACGGCACCGCGTCGGGATCGATGAGGAGGCCGTGGACTCTCACGTCTCCGGCCAGGGGAGCCTGGCGACCTGCGATGGTCCTGGCTACCGTCGACTTCCCGGCACCGTTCACCCCCACGATTCCGAGGACTTCGCCGGCAGCCACCGAAGCGGATACCTCTCCACACACTGGAGCTCCGGCATATCCCACAAGCAAGCCTTCGGCTTCCAGTACTGACCCCATGGTGCAACCCTACCGGCGGAACGGGCGCCGGCTCCCGGTAGCGTTGGGCATGGGGCCCGCGGAACCCGGGCGAAATGGACGAATGCGGGAGTGCCGGCTTGCCGGCGGAGTTGGAGAAATGATGAGGGACTTCGAAACCCTGATTGCGGAGGCCACGGAAGCCGACGTGGATGGCTGGGGGTTCGGATGGCTGGATAAGCGCGCCACTGAAGAGCGCCCGCCCTGGGGGTTCGCCGCGTTGCAGGCAGACCGCCTGGCCCAGGTCCGAAGCGCTCTGGACCTGGACACCGGTGGCGGAGAAGTGTTGTCAGAGGCCCGCAGCTTTCCCGAAAGGATGACAGCCACAGAGGCATGGCCACCCAACGCCGCCCGCGCCCGGGCCTTGTTGGGACCGCGGGGCGTGCAGATCGTGGAGCCAACCGCCGGCGATGCGCTGCCTTTCCCTGACGGGTCGTTCGAACTGGTCACTGCCCGGCACCCCGTCAGCCCGGACTGGAATGAAATCCACCGCGTCCTGGTCCCCGGCGGCCACTATTTCGCCCAGCACGTTGGGCCGGCGTCGGCCTTTGAACTCATCGAATATTTCCTGGGACCGCTGCCCGAGCAGCGGAAGGGCCGCGACCCGCAGGCCGAGGTTGCAGCAGCAGAAGCCGCGGGGCTTACCGTGACGGACCTCAGGACGGCCCGGTGCCGCATGGAGTTCTTTGACGTGGGTGCGGTGGTGTGGATCCTGCGCAAATGCGTGTGGTGGATCCCCGGGTTCACGCCGGAACGGTACCTCGACCAGCTCAAGGAACTGGATGGCCGGGTGAGATCCGGACATCCCTTTGTTGCGCACTCCACCCGGCACCTGATCGAAGCGCAGCGGAAAGCGGGAGCAACACAGTCTGAGGACAGTTAGAGGAGTGAGCGGGCCTCCAGGTCTTCCATGGCCCAGCTGAGGATTCTGAGGTCGAAGGGATCGCGTTCCAGGATCCCGAAAAGGTAGGCGTCAAAGTCCCAAAGCATGGCATTCCCGCCATTTGCCCAGTACCAAGCCCATAAATCGTCAAGGGTGATCTCATGCTCAAGGACGAGTAGTCGTGCTGTCTGGCGTGAGTCCATGGGATTTCCCCGCTGCTGCCGCAGCACCACGCCGCATCCAGCTGATCGACAAAGGTTCACATCTGGGAACCCATTTTCATGGTTTCACGTTCGCTGTATATCCGAAACCCCCACGGGTTGCGAATACTATGGGAACCTCCGAGGATACAACCGCCTGAATAAGGGACCTCGCAATGAATCAGGAGTACATCGTGGATTCTGCCCGGACCTTTGAGTCGATCGTTATCATTTTCAATCCCAACAGCACGGGGGATGCGCCGGAGCTCGCGCAGCAGTTGCAGAAGAAGCTGAAGGAACTCCTCACCTATCAGCCCGAGATCACCCTCCAGCCGACGGAGCACGCCGGCCACGCCGTGGATCTGGCGCGGGAAGCGGCAGCCAAGGGCGGGGACGTCCTTGTGGTCTCGGTGAGCGGCGACGGCGGCTACAACGAGGTCGTCAATGGCGTCATGCAGGCGGGTAACCCCAAGGCAGTATGTGCTGTCCGGGCGGCAGGCAACGCGAATGACCACAGCCGGATCATGGCCACCAAGCCCTTGGAAGAGGCCATTGCCGAGGGGCATGTCCACAACATCGACCTTCTCCGCATCCACACAGGGCAAAAAGGTGACGAACCGCTTGAATATGCGCATTCGTACATCGGCTTCGGTTTGACCCCGGTGGTTGCCACGGAACTGGAAAAGGGCAGCAAAGGCGCACTCAAGGAAATGGTCACTGTCATACAGACCTTCTCCAAATTCGAGCCGTTCGCCATCCGTTTGGCCGACGGAAAACGCCGCAAGTTCGACAGCCTGGTCTTTGCGAACATCCACGAGATGGCCAAATACGCCACGTTGAGTGAAGCCGACGGGCACCCGTCGGACGGCAAGTTCGAGGTCATCACCTTCCCGCACATGGCCAAGTGGCGCGTGCTCCTGACTGCCTTGAAGGCCACCACCCAGGGCCTGGGGGACCAGCCCAGCGTGAGCAACTACGAATTCACCACCCTCAAGCCGCTTCCTTACCAAATGGATGGCGAGGTGAAGAGCGTGGAGGCCAACGTCAAGGTCACGGTGGAGTGCGCTCCCCGCGCCCTCGCAACACTCGGATAAGGCTCTTAGCCTGCAGGCGCGCAGGCGGCGGTGACAAAGTCGTAGACGCGACCACGCAGGTCATTTGATGCCGGGACCTTTATCAGGCCCTGCCGTCCTCCGAGCCTGATCCTGAGTGGCAGGAGCGTGCCCACCTTGTCTTCGGCGACGGCATGGGGGTCGCAGCGTGCCGGGCGGATGGTCAGGGGCAGTTCCTGTTTGTCCGTGCCCACGGTGACGTTCGTGGGCCAGGGGTTACCGGGGGACTGCGCCAGCAACGTAGTCTCGTCGATCGATTCGATGGTGAGGCTTTGCGGCCCCCCGCCCTGCGTGGCCGGGGTGATGATGAGTCGCACGACGGCGGTCCGTCCGTCCGTTGCCACCTTCAGTTCGGGGTCCAGCACCATGGTGGCGACGGCGGCAGCTTCAGTTGCGATGCAGAGTTCGGTTGCGTTTCTGGTCAGCACCCCGAAGGGGTCGGTGGCCTCAGTGGTTTCCTTCGTGGCTTCCTTGCCGGGTTCGGAGTACTCCAAGGTTGCTCCGATCGGCGGCTCGGAGGTGTCTTGTGCTGCTCCGCAGGCCGCCGCAGGCAGTGCCGTGGGCACAGCTTTGGGCTGTCCCGGGGGCAGTTCGAGGCCGCTTTCGGGTCGCTGCCAGAGAATCTCTTCCTCATAGAGGGGCGAACGAAGCCGGGCAGAGGTCATTGTCAGGGGCGTGGCCGTGGTGTTGGTGAACTGGATCTGGATGGCTTGCTTGCCGTACTGGTCACGGGACTGGTTGACTTCCACGGCGATGGCTCCGGCGCTGGTGCTCGCCGAGGGCTGCGGGGAGGCGGCACCGGAGTCGCAGGCGGACAGGGCAGGCATCATCGCCGCCAGGACCAGAAACCCGGCAAGGACACGCCCTTTTCGGCACACCATGCGATCAGTGTAGGTGTCGCTGGGGGCGCGGGTACGATGTCGCTGACGCACAGCTTTCAACTCCGCCCAAGGAGTTGCCATGAAAGGCGGTATCCATGTCATTCCAGGCTTACCTCGACGCCATTGAGGACAAAACAGGCCTCACGCCGGGGCAATTGGTCGAGATCGCGGAAACCAAAGGCTTCAGCGACCCCTCGGTGAAGGCGGGCACCATCCTTGAATGGCTTAAGGCGGACTACGGCCTAGGCCGCGGCCACGGAATGGCCTTGGTGCATGTCATCAAGAAGGGAGCGCAGATCGACAGCCGGCACGTGGGATCCGAGGGAAGCCACCGGGACGAGTCGGACATGCTCTGGTTGGACGGCAAGGCCAGCAAGCCGTCATCGTGACCGCTGGAGGTCACTGGCCATGAAACACTAAGCATGCTTAGCTTAGTGTCCACTGCACCATCCGTACGCGCGCAGAAAGGTTCACATGTCTACCGTGACGCAGCTGTTCAAAACCCCTGCCGCAGATGTTTGGAAGGTTGTCCAGGAGGGCTGGCTGTATTCCGGGTGGGTGGTTGGCGCCTCAAGAATCCGTTCCGTTGACGACCATTGGCCGGAGAAGGGGTCCGGGCTTCGTCACTCCGTGGGCTCCTGGCCGTTCCTCATCGACGACAGCACACGCGTGACCGCCGTCGAACCCGGGCGGATGCTGGAGCTTCTCGCGAGGGGCTGGCCCCTGGGCGAAGCCACAGTGCGCATCACCTTGGAAGACGTTGGAGACTCGCAATGCAGGGTTTCCATTGCCGAGGATGCCGTGCGTGGACCGGGCAAGATGGTGCCCAAGAAGCTGCGTGATCCCGTTATTGCAGTCCGGAACCGCGAAACCCTCAGACGGCTGGAACTCATGGCCCTGGGCGGGGCCGGGCGGCACAGCTAGGAGCGCACCACCCAGTCGAAAGCGTCGGCCTTGGATCGTGCGCCCTGCGCTGACTTGGAGCGGTTCGGCTCATCAAGCTCCGCCAGCAACGTCTCCGACAGCACCACGAGTTCGCCAAAGATCCCCGGGGTCAGCCAGTCCGGGCGGGTCGCGAACAGGATGTCCTCGCTGGAAGTGTTGCCGCTGGCACCCGGGGCAAAGGGGCAGCCGCCAAGACCCCCCAAAGCGCCGTCCACCATGGCAGCTCCTGCCTGGATGGCTGCGAGGGTATTTGCCACGCCCAAACCCCAGGTGTCGTGGCCGTGATAGACGATCCGGCGGGCAGGGGATTCGTCCCGCACACGTGCCACCAGTCCGGCAACCTGGGCAGGAACCGCCTGGCCCAAGGTATCGCAGATGACAATGTCCGTGGTGCCCTCGGCGCGGGGATCATTGGCAATCGAGAGTATGCGTTCTTCGGAAATGTTGCCCTCAAACGGGCAGGTAAAAGATGTTGCGATGCACAGCTGGATCTGCCCGTTCACGGCGCGTGCGTATTCGACGGCCTCGGGCAGGGCCGCCAGGCTCTGATCCGTGGTGCGGCCGATGTTCGCCTTGTTGTGGGAATCCGAGGCGGACAGGCAGTACTGGAAGTTCCGCGCCCCCGCAGCCGATGCCTTCGCCACGTGGCCGGGGGTGGCTACCCAGATCCAGCACTTCTCCAGTTCCTCCGGCGTAAGCGCCTGGACGACCTCCAAGGTGTTGGCCATGGTGGGAACCAGGTCGGCGCGGGCCATGGAGCCGAGTTCAATGGCGGGCACGCCCAGGCGCAGCAGCTCCCGGACGGTTTCGATCTTCTGCTCAGCCGTCAGGAGCTTGCCCGTGAGTTGCAAGCCGTCGCGCAGAGTGACGTCCCGAAGGATGGCTTGGCCCAGTGTTCCGGCAAGGGGGTTCTCAACGTGGTTCATGAGCGTACTGCTTCCTCACGGCCGGATGCGGCATCGATTTGGCCCGCACTCATGCCCAGCAGGCCACCGAGGATCTCCTGGGTGTTCTCACCGAGGTCCGGCCCGAGGTTGCGGATAGGCAGGGATTGACCGCCGATGACGGGCACAATTCCGGGGAACCCAACGCCGGGGATGGTCTCCTCGCCCGTGGAAACATCGAATTTCTGGATCATGTTCCGTGCCGCGTACTGGCTGTCGTCGCTGATGTCCGCCGCTGTGTAGATGGGTCCCGCGGGGACGCCGGCGGCTTCCAGCACGGCCAGGGCTTCGGCGGCAGGCAGCGTGGCCGTCCATTCGCCAATTGCCTGATCGAGCTCTTCACGCCGGGTCCAGCGCCCGGCATTGCCCTGCAAATCCGGGCGTTCGGCCAGGTCCGGGCGTCCGATGGTCTGCATGTACCGCTGGAAGATCGAATCACCGTTGCCGGCCACCACGATGCTCGCGCCGTCCCCGCACACGTACGCGTTGGAGGGGGCAATGCCTTCCATCCGCCCACCCACGCGCTGACGGTCCACGCCGTAGGCCTGGTAATCCGGAATCAGTGATTCCATCATCGAAAACATGGCCTCATGCAGGGCAACGTCAATGACGCGTTCGGTGAGGGGAACGCCGGAACCCGGGTCCCGGCGTCGTGCTTCGCGTTGGAAGAGGCTCATGACGGAGCCGAAGGCGGCGTACAGTCCCGCGATCGAGTCTCCAATGGAGACGCCGACGCGCACCGGTGCGCGGTCCGGGTCGCCCACCAAGTTGCGGAACCCGCCGTAGGCTTCGGCGACGGCGGCAAAACCGGGCCGTCCGGACAGTGGCCCCGTCTGCCCGAAGGCGGAGATACGGGTGACGATGAGCTCGGGGTTTGCCTCGTTCAGGACTTCCGGGCCGAGGCCCCACTTTTCCAAGGTGCCGGGACGAAAGTTTTCCAACAGGATGTCGCACTTCGCCACAAGCTCCAGGACCGCCTGTTTGCCGGCATCCGTGCGGAGATCGAGGACCACTGACTTCTTGTTCCGGTTCAGCGTCCGGTAGAGCATGGAGGTGGTGCCCTTGTGGAGCCGCCAGTTGCGCAATTCGTCACCGGTTCCCGGACGTTCCACCTTGATGACTTCGGCGCCGAAGTCGGCAAGGAGCCGGCCCGCGGTAGGAGCCGCGATGTAGTTGCCGAGCTCCAGGACCCGGACGCCGTCCAGCGGGGCGATTGTTTGCTCTGTCATGGTCTTCTTTCGTGCGTGGCTGGCGAGGGCAGCAGTAGGGAACCCCTTACACTCTGGCACGGTATGGCCGGCTCCACCATCGTCACGGCCGTTGGCGGGCATTGTCGGTGACGGAAGTAGACTCACGCTATGGGTTTCCTGATCCGGACCGCCACCGAGGTGGACGTTCCCGGCATCGTCGCGGTGGAGCTGGCCGCTGGCCGGACCGCGCCCGCCGCCGCCCGGGCGTTCGGGCTGAGGATCGGCAGCGCCATCGCTGATCCCGGGCGTTTGGTTCTTGTGGCCGGGATGCCTCCGGACGTACCGGCGGGCGGAGGCTCCGCCGTCGTGGGTTGGGCCAAAACGCACCAATGGGATTTCCCGGACGGATCGGCGCCCGCCGGTCATTATCTGGCCGGCATCACCGTGCTGCCGGATTTCCGACGACGAGGGCTGGCCCAGGAGCTTACCGAAGCAAGGCTCCAATGGATTTGGCAGCAGGCCGGCGACGCTTGGTACGTAGTGAACGCCCGCAACCAGGCCTCGTTGGCACTGCACCGGAAATGGGGGTTTCGTGAGGTCGCGCGTGGCCCGGGTTTTCATACGGTGACGTTCGACGGCGGTGAGGGCGTCCTGCTCTCGGCGGCACGGCCGCTGTCCTGATCCCATCCAACGGCTCCCCGCCTTAGCATGGGTCCAGGGATGCGCCGACTGGGGGAGTGTGTGATGGGGCCTTTGGATTCGATTCAAGCCAGTGCAGGGAAAGCCGAAACGGCTCAAGTGCCACCGCGACCGAAGGTTCCACGACGTCGCACCTCACGGCTGCGGAAGCTCGAGCTGGCCATCCTGGTGGTGTTGGTCCTGGCCTTGGCTCTTTCCGCTACGCCCTGGCCGTCGGCCTTGCTCATCCGCAGTGTTTTTGAACGGGGTGCCCAAGCCACCATCGACGAGATGACGCCTTACGTTCCCGACACGCCCCTGGAAACCCAGGCCGGTGTTGTCTACAAGCCAGGCTCCACGTTTGACGTTTTCAGCCCGCAAGGCACGGCGGCTCCCCTTCCTACGGTCGTGTGGATTCATGGGGGCGCCTGGATTTCCGGGGCACAACGCGACGTCAATCCCTATCTGCAGATTCTGGCGGCCAAGGGCTACACCACGATTGGGATGAGCTATGCGATCGCGCCGGAGGCCACGTACCCGACCGCTGTGCGGGACATCAATGAAGCCCTGGCGTATATCAAGGCGCACGCCGCCGAGCTCAATGTGGACACCAGCCGCATCGTCCTCGCAGGGGACTCCGCCGGCGCCCAGCTGGCCAGCCAGATGACCACGCTCACGGTGAACCCGGAGTATGCCAATCTCATGGGAATCCAGCCGGCCCTCCGGAAATCGGAGCTTGCTGCCACCATCCTGCATTGCGGTGTCTACGATCTTCGCGCCATGGCTGACCTGAACGGCATCGTGGCGTGGGGTTTCAAGACTTCCCTTTGGGCCTACACCGGCACCAAGGATTGGTCTGCCACGTATGCCGGGGCCACCATGTCTACCATCGACTTTGTCACCCCCGGTTTCCCGCCGACGTTCATCAGCGGCGGCAACGGCGACGGCCTCACTTGGCTCCAATCCGTTCCGTACAGCAACCGACTGAAGGACGCCGGGGTGCCGGTGACGGAGCTGTTCTGGCCGGCCAATCATGAGCCCGAGCTGCCGCACGAATACCAGTTCCACTTGAATTTCAGCGAGGCGCAGGAGGCCCGGGACAGGACGTTCGATTTCCTGGCGCGGTATACCGCCAAAGTATCTCCATGATGGAACTATTATGGGGGAATGGCTGATTCCCCTGAACGTCGGATAACCCGCACTCCCCTCCTCTTCTGGGCTTCTGTTGTCTGTGCCGCGGTACTGGTCCTGGTGCCGGCATGGATGCTTGCGGGGAACCCGGCCGTACTGCGGGGCCACCCCTTGCTTCCGTCGCTTTTGGTGACTGCCGCCGTCGTCGGGCTCTTGTGGGGCTTGCTGCTGTGGCGGCGTCGACGCGCACAACGGCCGCGTTCTGTCGTGCGGACGGTCGGGTCCTGGCTTGGGCGCGTGGCGGTGCTGGCGCTTGTGGCAATGCTCTTCTGGCTCAATCCATTCGCGTACCAGCCACCTGCTGACCAGGCCTCAGGCCCGGCGTCCAGCTTTTCGATCACCGAGGACCCGACGTCGATCGTGCTGACTCCCGAGGCTAGTGAGGTCAGTACAGGCTTGGTGTTCTATCCGGGCGCCCGGGTTGAAGCCCGCGCCTACGTGGACCTGCTCAAGCCCGCCGCCGATGCCGGGTTCCTGGTGGTCATTCTGAAAGAGCCCCTGAACCTCAGCTTGCTAAACGGAGACCAGGCCCGCAGCGCCATGGCCGCCCACCCCGCCATCACCACGTGGGCAGTGGGGGGCCACTCGCTCGGCGGGGTAAGTGCCAGTTCCTTCGCGCTTGGCAACGCCGATGTGGACGGGCTGCTTCTGTACGCCTCCTACCCTTTGGAATCCCTCCGGGAGCGTGCGGGGCTGATGGTCGAGTCCATTTCCGGAACAGAAGATGGCCTCAGCACTCCGGCGAAGATCGAGGCCTCCCGCGACTTGCTGCCGGGCGACACCAGGTTTGTCGCGGTCCAAGGCGGGAACCATGCCTTCTTTGGAAATTACGGAGCGCAGCCCGGAGACGGTCAGCCGGGCGTGGACAGGTCCGTGGCGCAGGCGCAGATCGCCGCGGCTACTGTGGAGTTCCTGCAGCAACTCAAGGCTCCGTAGGCCAGGAGGGAATACTTCCGGAAGGGCCCCTGTTCTTAGATTTAGATGCAAATGCATGTAAGCTGGATGAACAAGCAACAGGAGAATGCCATGGAAACCCGCCGCATCACCGTACTTTCCGCCGGACTCGGCGTCCCGTCGTCGAGCCGCTTGCTGGCGGACCAGCTGGCAGCTTCTGCCGAGCGGCAGCTGCGCGGAGCCGGCTATGAGGCGAAGATCGACATCGTCGAGCTGCGCGACCTGGCGGTGGACATCGCCAACAACTTCGTTACCGGCTACGCCGCACCGCGCCTCGCGGAGGTGATTGCCGGCGTCGAGGATTCAGATGCCATCATCGCCGTCAGCCCCGTCTTCAGCGCCTCTTACAGCGGTCTGTTCAAGTCGTTCATCGACGTCCTCGATCCCAAGTCGCTGGACGGCAAGGCCGTACTGCTGGGCGCGACGGGCGGCACCGACCGCCACCAGATGGTCCTCGACTACGCCATGCGGCCCCTGTTCAGCTACCTGCGCACCAGGATCGCGGCTACGGGCGTCTTCGCGGGGCCGCAGGACTGGGGAAACACCGACGACGGCGCCTCGCCACTTTCGTCGCGGGTGGACCGGGCCGCGGGTGAACTCGTGCAACTGCTCAGCGGCCCGCAGCCGCACCGCAAGGACAACGCCCTCGAGTCGTTACCGTTCGAGCAGCTGCTGGCCGGAATCTCAGCCGGCAGGTAGGCCGAACTTTTAGCAGGCGCCGGTCGTTGGGGCAAGCATGAAGTGTCCTGTGGATTCCATTGACCTGGTGATGAGCGAACGAAGCGGCGTGGAGATCGACTACTGCCCACAATGCAGGGGAGTGTGGCTGGACCGCGGTGAGCTGGACAAGATTATTGACCGCGTAGCAGCTGAGACCGGCCCGGCCGTCAGGCGGCAGGCGCCACCACAACCGCCGATCGCCCCGCCGCCCCTCTACAACCCGTTTGAATCCCGTCCGCAGGAACCGCGGTACGACGACAGGGACCGCCGCGACCGGCACGATCATGACCGCGACCATCATGACCGTGACCGTCGGGACTACGACCGGCGGGATGGTGGCCGCGACCAGTACGGCCGCAAACGGAAGAAGAAGGAAGGCTTTCTGGGCGACCTCTTTGACTTCTAGCTAGTCGTCCAGAAGCTCGATGAATTCACGGGCCTGCTTGATGTTGATGTCCGAATGGCGGGTCAGGGCCAAGGCCGCGCCTTCCACGTCACCGCTCTTGGCCAACGTGCGGATCCGTCCGTAGATTTCGTCGTTGAGCATATTGCTGCTCACTTCGCGGGTGACGTCACCCTTGCTGACGATTGCCCTGTAGCGGTAGGGAAAGCGCTCCGGTTCATCGTCGTCATCCGCGAGCAGGTCTTTGGCCGGGGCTTCCGGCGTGAATGGTTGTGGGTGTGCCGCCAAAGCGCCCACGGCGTTGCGCGAGGCCCGCAGCCCCTCACCCGTGGCCTGCAGATACAGCTTGATCGCCGCCATGCCCTGGCCCTGGGCTATGAGCGAGTACAGCTGGCGGTGCTGTTCCTGGTTGAGCTTGGCCGCAGACTCCTTGGCCAGATCCACGGGGTCCATGGGCGCATTTGCTGCGTCGTTGCCCGCCTTTGTTTCAGCAGAGCGCTTGGTGAAGGAATGAATGAGCAGGAGCACTCCCGCCACCACCGCAATGAGGATCAGGAGCGGAATGAGGATGGAATCCATGGCGTTGTCAGAGCCGATCTACGTAGTTCTTGGCGGTAAGCAAATCTGAGCGGGTGGCTTGGCGAAGAACTTTGATGGCTTCAATCTTTTTGCCGCTTCGGACCAGGTTCTGCAGCTCGAAGGCGAGCTGGGGGTTGAGCTGGCCGTTGGGAAGCACAGCGGGTTGGTGGCCCTGCTGGCCGGCGGCCTGCGAACGGGCGGCCTGCGCCTGGACTGCCGTGCGGTTCTGCTCGGTCTGCTGGCTGTGTTGGGCTTCGTTTTGGCTCGGCTTGGTGGTGGCCTCGATGCGGGCTCGAAGGGCCAGCGCCTCTTGGACCTGGGAAGCCTGGTGCGCGGCGGAGCGGGCTGCCAGTTCCCGCTGGTATCTCTCAGCATCCGACACCCCGGTGTCCCGTGGTTTGAAGGCCGCAGTCAAGGCCCACAACAGGCCCAGGAGGACAAGAAGCGGAAGGGCAATCGTCAACACGTCACCAAAGTTCATCCCCATGCTTAGAGCTTATGCCAGAACTGCGTTATCCACAGCACATTCCACGGTGGGCATAGGCTTCTGAGAGGATAGTGTCAAATTCAGCCACGAAAAGTAAGATGCATCACATTTGGGGCATGTTTATGGTGCTTTTAGCCACTCCGGGCCTCCTTGGAACCCTTGGGGCTGTGGATGATTTTCCGCTGAATCTTTCTTTAGTCCACAGCTTGTGAGAAGCGTTTCCGCAGGTCAGAGTGTTGATTCCGTCAAAAGAATTTCTCTATCCACAGAGTAGTGCACAGTCTGTGCACAACGTGGAGGTGGTATTCCACAGCTTATCCACAGGGGCCTTCGGGTACCTGCTGTAACGTGTCTGAAGTGTCCATTTTGGGCACGGATATCCCCGAGTCGAGTTTCCTTGGTCGCAAAAAGCCGCTTACGGTGACGATCTCAGGGAAGCGGCTGTGGATAACTTGTGGATACCGCTATTTTGTCGGAGCTGCCTGACATTCTCGGAGCAACCCCGGCGGACGGTCTAGCCACACACTGCGCTTTACAGGCCGCCAGGGAGTTCAGCCCTGCAGCGGTACAAAAATGGAGGACGGCTTTGTCAGTTACGCACTTGGACTCAATCGAGGGCACTCGCGCTTCGGACTCGAGCCGGAAGCCTCCCCAGGACATTCCTGCCGAACAGTCAGTACTGGGCGGCATGATGCTGTCCAAGGATGCGATCGCCGACGTCGTCGAAATCGTCCGCGGACATGACTTCTACCGGCCGGCGCACGAGACCATCTATGAATCCATCATTGACCTCTACGGCCGTGGTGAACCTGCTGATGCCGTGACGGTATCGGACGAGCTGACCAAGCGCGGCGAAATCAACCGGATCGGCGGCCCCGCCTACCTCCACGAGCTCATCCAGACTGTTCCCACCGCCGCAAACGCCGGGTACTACGCGGAGATCGTGGCCGAACGAGCGGTCCTCCGCCGCTTGGTCAATGCCGGCACCAAGATTGTGCAGATGGGCTACGGCCAGGACGGCGAGGTGGAGGACCTCGTCAACCAAGCACAGGCCGAGGTCTACGCGGTGGCTGAAAAACGCACCGCCGAGGACTACGTGGCGTTGAAGGACGTCATGGAGTCCACTGTGGACGAGATCGAAGCTTCGGGCCACCGCGGCGAAGGGATGACCGGTGTTCCCACAGGATTCTACGAGCTCGATGAACTGACGCACGGCCTCCACCCGGGCCAGATGATCGTTATCGCAGCCCGCCCGGCTGTTGGTAAGTCCACTTTCGCCTTGGACTTCGCCCGCTCGGCTGCCATCAAGAACAACCTGGCCACGGTCATGTTCTCCTTGGAAATGGGCCGGAACGAGATCGCCATGCGTCTGCTCTCCGCAGAAGCCACCATTGGCCTCCAGGATCTCCGCAAGGGAACCATCAAGGACGAGCAATGGTCCAAGATTGCCACCACCATGGGCCGCATGAACGATGCTCCCCTGTTCATTGATGACAGCCCCAACATGTCCCTCATGGAGATCCGGGCGAAATGCCGCCGCCTGAAGCAGCAGCATGACCTCAAGCTCGTGATCCTTGACTACCTCCAGCTCATGAGCTCGGGCAAGAAAGTTGAGTCCCGACAGCAGGAAGTCTCCGAGTTCTCGCGTGCACTCAAGCTGCTCGCCAAGGAGCTCCAGGTTCCCGTCATCGCGCTGTCACAGCTGAACCGTGGTTCCGAGCAGCGACAAGACAAGCGCCCGATGGTTTCCGACCTCCGTGAATCAGGCTCGATCGAGCAGGACGCCGATATGGTCATCCTGCTTCACCGTGAAGACGTTTACGACAAGGAATCGCCGCGTGCGGGTGAAGCGGACATCCTGATCGCCAAGCACCGTAACGGCCCCACCAAGGACATCGTGGTCGCCTTCCAAGGCCACTACTCGCGCTTTGCCAACATGGCCGGCGACACCGGCGGTGGCGGCGGGTTCTAATCTTGTTGTGGCCCTCCCCGGACAACGTGACCGGGCCAGTAGTGTTGACTCGGTCCGCGTCCGCGGGTTTATCAATGACTTATTGGGGAATCATATGAAGAAGAACTTGCTGCTCGGACTTGGGGCATCAGCAATCGTTGCGATGACTCTTACGGCATGCGGCGGCACTACGCCGGCATCGCAGGACTCGACGGCGGCTGCGGCCAGCGAAACTGCCTCCAGCACACCGTCCCCGGCAAAGCAGTACACCGACGAAGAACTCGTCGCTTTGGTCGGGCAAATCAAGGCTTCTGATGGCAGCAGTCCCGCCGTACTTTCCGGTGAGGAGCTCTTGGGCCAGTACGCCTCACTGCTGGACGGCTTCGGCAAGGCCACCATTGAACCGGAAAGCTGCAAGGACCTGCGCACTCTTGGAGTTCCGCACGATATCTCCGGTTCGAGCATCGCGGGGACGGCCCGGGCCAAGGTGGGCGACTTCATCAGCAACGTATCGCTGACGTCCGGAGTCGACTCTGCCGTGCTGCAGGAGAGCGTGGAGTCAAGCAAGTCCCTGGCAGAAACGTGCCGGAAAATGACGTTCTCCGCGGAGGGAGAGGCAATAACAACCTCCACCGAAAAGATCGAAGGTGTTGGCGGCGTGCCCGGCACGGTGGCGCTGAAGACGCTCATGGTGATGCCTGACGGGAAAACGGGAGCGATCTACACGGCGCACGCCGTCAAGGACGGTGTCCTGATCTCGGCCACGGCCTCAGGTACCGAAGCTGCGGCCGGTGGGCCGGAAGCAGCAGGCGCGCTCATGGACCAGGCCGCCGCGCTCATCAAATAGTTCCGTGAAGGCCGTGCGGGCGGGTTCGTCCGCACGTACGGCCTTCATCGGCTTAAAGCTGCCCTGAGCAGGGTCAGTATTCGCCCTTGATGACGAAGTAGGACCCGCGGATGGTGCCGGCCAATTTGGATTTCTGGCGGGCAAACTTGAACTTTGATTCCAGTTCTTCAGGGACTTCCATGCCGTCGGAGAGCTTGAACCCGACGGCCCTTTTTCCCTCGCCAACGCTGTACATGACGTTGATGGACAGCCCGGACTCGTAGAAAACGTAGGCCATCTGAAGGTCCTCCACCTGAAAAGACGTGGCTTCCAGTGGCCGCGACTTGATCACGATGTCGCGTTCTTCCTTGAGGATCCGGCTCACCCTGTCCACCACGTCGGGGAGCTCGTCGGCGGGGCTGACCGTGAATTCATGGTCGTACTTGTTCTTGTAGTAGCGGGCTTCGTTGGCCCGTAGTCCTGCGGCGGCTTCCGCTACGGGGGAGGATTCGAGTCCCACAGTGGAAACGTTCTTGAAGTCAACGATGTAGGGCATCAGCTCTCCTGCTCGGGCCTGTTTGGACCAATGCTACTGGTGAGGCGGGCAGGAATGACTGTGCAGCCGTTGTGGAGGCTTAGCAGCCCTCGAAGTCGCTCAGCACCTTCACCTTCGCGGCTGAGCCGGAGGATGGATCGAACGCGTAGCCGATCCACTCCTTGGCCAGGCGACGGGCAAGCTCCACGCCCACGACGCGCTGACCCATGGTGAGGACCTGGCAGTCGTTGGACAGGACTGAGCGTTCGACGGAGAACGAATCGTGTGCTGCCGTGGCCCGGATGCCGGGTACTTTGTTGGCCGCGATGGCCACGCCGATTCCCGTGCCGCAGAACAGGATGGCCCGGTCGGCCTTGCCGTCGCGGATCATCTCTCCGGCAGCGATTCCAACGTATGGGTAGGGGCGGGTAAAGTCTTCATCCGCGTGGTTGACTCCGATGTCGATCACTTCAGTAATCCGGGAGTCGGCCTTGAGGTCGGCCATGATCCGGTCTTTGTAATCAACGCCGGCTTCGTCGGCGCCCACGATAATGCGCATGGAATTCTCCTAGTTGGTAACGGCAGCTACGGGAACTGCGGTGAAATGGGGTCCGACGGCGGTGAACACCATGGCGAGCGACGTCGCCCCGGGATCCGGCGTACCGAGGCTCTTCTCGGCCAGTGGCCTGGCTCGGCCTTTGAGGGGGCGGAGGTCAGCGGTGGACGCGGCAGCGGCCGAAGCGTCAGTCGCAGCAACTGCCCAAGCCTCTTCGACAGGGATGCCGGAAGCGATGCGTTCCTCCAGCGACGCAGCGAACGGAAGCAGGGCATCCATCATTGTTTTGTCGCCCATCTCGGCCTTCCCAAGGCCCGCGATGCGGTCCGCGAAGGCGCGAACAGACTCGACGAGGACGTCCGGCGTCGGGGTCTCTGCATCACCCAACCGCTCGCCGAAGGCGCGCAGCCCGGCACCCCAAAGAACGCCCGAGGTACCTCCGGCCTTGTCTGCCCAGGCGTCGCCGGCCGCGATCAGGACCGAACCGGCCCCCGCACCCCGCTCGAACGCGGTTGCTGCGGCCTCGTTGGCAGCTGCGGATCCGCGCACCATGCCGCGGCCGTGGTCGCCGTCGCCTGCTATCGCGTCCATGTCCCCCAGCATCGATTCGGAAGCCCGCAGCACCGATGCGGTAGTGTCCAGGGCCGAGAGGCACTGCGCTGCGTAAGCGCGGGACTCAGCTGTGGAGGAGTAGTCGGCAGTTTCGGTCGCGGAATCCTCGTGGGCGACCTCGGAAACACCGGCATCGAAGCCAACAGAGCCACGGCGATAGGCCGGAGTCAGGGCAGGTGCGGTCCAGTACTGCTCCAGTTCATCGTCCAACCAGGTCAGCGTCAGCGACGCACCGGCCATATCCAGCGAGGTCACCAGTTCACCCACCTCCGGCATCACCAGCGTGTAACCGGCTTCGCGCAGCAGGGGAGCGACGGTGCGCCAGAGGACGAAAAGCTCCTCATGCTTGGTGGAACCCAGGCCGTTGAGGATCACGGCGAGTCTCCGGGAAGCGCCCGCCGGAGTTTCGGCCAGGACCCGGCGCACCAGTTCGCGGCCAAGTTCGACGGCGGACGGCAGCTCGGTATCGAACAGTCCCGGCTCGCCGTGGATACCCAGCCCAAGGCCCATCTGTCCCTCGGGAAGGCGGAACAACGGTTGGTCGGCTCCCGGGAAGGTGCAACCGCCAAACGCGGTGCCAATGGTTCGCGTCAACCCATTCGCCTTGCTTCCCAGACGAACCACCGAGTCGAGGTCAAGTCCTGCTTCGGCAGCAGCACCCATGACCTTGAAGACCACGAAATCCCCGGCAATGCCGCGCCGCTTCCCGATCTCCCCGGGTGAGGCGCTGGCAATGTCATCGGTGACCAGAACGTTCTCTGCCCGGATGCCCTCGGCGTTCAGGCGTTCGCTGGCCATGCCGAAGTTCATGACATCGCCGGCGTAGTTGCCGTACGTGAAGACGACGCCGGCACCGGAGTTGGCGGCCTTGGCCACGGAGTAGGCCTGCTGAGATGACGGGGAGGTGAAGATGTTTCCCACCACTGCACCGTCAGCAAAGCCCGGCCCGATGATGCCGGCGAAGGCCGGGTAGTGTCCTGAACCGCCGCCGGTGATGACAGCGACCTTCGGCGAGGCCGGGCGGTTGCGACGGACGGCGCCGCCATCCACCTGCCGGACGAGGTCCGAGTGGGCGTCGCAGAAACCGGCAAGGGCTTCATCGGCGAAGTCGGCGGGGTCGTTGAAGATTTTGGTCATGGTGGGTCCTGGGTTTCCTTCGAGCAGCCCGAATCAGTGGATGTGGCTGCCGCCGTTGATGTCGATGGTGGTGCCGGTGAGGTACGCGGAGTCCTCGGAGGAGAGGAACGTGATCACAGCGGCGACTTCCTCCGTGGTGGCGTTGCGGCCCAAGGGGATCCCTGCGTTGATGGCGGCTTCCTGCTCTTCGGTGCTGCCGACCCGGATGTTGGTGTCCACAGCGCCGGGGGTGATGGCATTGACGGTCACTCCGGTGTCGCCGATTTCGCGGGCGAGTGCCTTGGTGAAGCCGAGAATGGCGGCCTTGGCTGCGGAGTAGGGAACCTTGCCAAAGACGCCGCCGCCGCGCTGTGCGGAGACCGAGGACATGTTGACGATGCGGCCCCAACCGTTGGCGATCATGTCCGGAAGGAACGCCTTGGTGACCAGGTAGGTGCCGGTGGCGTTGACGTCCATGACCTTGTGCCAAAGCTCGAGGGTGGTCTCCAGGAACGGGACGGGTGAGGTGATGCCGGCGATGTTCGCCAGTGCTCCGACGGGCGGGAGGTTTCCGGCGGTGACTTCTGCAGCGACGGCGGCCTGCGCTGCGGTGACTGAAGCTTCATTGGCAACGTCGATTTCGTAGCCGAAGGCGGGAACGTTAAATTCGTTGGCGATCTCGGCGGCGACCTTGGCGGACTTCTCGCCGTCGAGGTCCAGGATCACAATGCCCCAGCCCTGGCTGGCATAACGACGGGCAGTGGTGAGGCCGATGCCGCGGTCGGATGTAGCTCCGGTGAGGACGGCGGTGCGCTGGATGGTGGTCATGGTGCTCCTTGAATATGAGGTAACGCGGTTTAGATGAGGTCTGAGATGTAGCTGGCCGCTTTGGCTGCAGCCGCGGGGCGTTCGTCGTGGGTGACGTCCCGGGTTTCGAGTTCCAGGGAGAAGTGGCCGGTATAGCCAACGTCCCCCAAGGCCGAAAGGCCGGCAGCGAAGTCTGCTTGTCCGTTGCCGATGCTGAGGTTGATGTTCCCGGGCTCGTTTGCGGTCGCTGGAACCGCGTCACGCAGGTGGACGTGCTTTATCCGTGCGGAGAAGCGGTCCACGAAATCCGCGGGGTCGCCTCCGGACGCGACGATGTGGCTGAAGTCCATGACGATCCCGACGTCGGAACCGGCAAGGCGGTCGGCGAGCAGCTGCGCGCGTTCGGTGTTCCAGCACAGCCGGTAGTAGTGCAGGGATTCGGTCCACAGCTCGACGCCGAACTCCTTGGCGCGGGCAGAGGCGTGAATAAGTTGAGCTGCGACAGCGTCGATGTCTTCATCCAGGCCCCGCAAAGGATCGTGGTCGATCGCACCGCACGGCAGGACAAGGGCTTTCGCGCCCGTCTTGGCCGCCAGGGTGAGCAGCATCCCGAGGTGTCGTTCGCGCGCTTCCCGGGCGCCGGCGTCGAGCGTTGCGTTCAGGTCGCCGACGTCGCCGTTGACCGAGCGGACGCGCAGTCCCGAGCTGTTGACGACGGCGGCAACCGCCTCCACTGCCTCGGCGTCCAGTACGTAAGGCACATGGTCACAGACGCCGGGGAGCGCGCCGAGGTCGATTTCCTCGAAGCCGAGGCCACGCATGGTGTGCAGGGCTGTGGCCAGGTCCTGGTGGCGGAAGCTGATCGACGAACAGCCAAGTCGTTGATGAAACATCGTCGTTTGATCCTCGTGTCGAGCCCCTCGACGAAGAGGGGCCTTAGTGATGGAGACCACGTTAGCTAGGTTGACTGTCAACAGTCAACCTCCTAAGTTGACTGTTGACATTGCTGGTGGTGTCGGTCACAGTTGACGTATTATGTTGACTGTCGACAGTGAGGTTGCCGAAGACGCACCGCACTCTTGAAAGGGAAAGACACACATGAGCAATGAAGCTCTGACCATGCGTGGTCCGGTTCATGGAACCAAGGAAGCAAAGCGCGTCGCCGTCGGTTCCGGCGTTGGCGCAGTCATCGAAACCTACGACTTCATCGGTTTCGGCACAGCCGCAGCACTGTACTTCGGTACGGCGTTCTTCCCGGGCGCTGACCCGGTAACCGGCACCCTGGCCTCCTTCGCGACCCTCGGCGTCGGCTTCGCTGCCCGTCCACTGGGTGGCATCATCGGCGGCCATCTCGGCGACAAGCTCGGCCGCAAGCCGGTGCTGGTGGCCTCCCTCATCCTTATGGGTCTGGCGACGTTCGCGATCGGCCTCCTGCCCACCTACCAGCAGGTTGGCCTGCTGGCTCCGGCTCTCCTGGTCCTCGTCCGCGTCATCCAAGGCCTGGCCTTCGGCGCTGAATGGGGCGGCGCCATCCTGATGAGCTACGAGCACGCACCCTGGCGGAAGAAGGGCCAGTTCACGGGAATCGTGCAGGCCGGCTTCCCCGTCGGCCTGCTCCTCGCCAACCTGGTGTTCCTGAGCAGCGTGGGCCTGGGATCCGAGTGGGCATGGCGTGTACCGTTCCTGGCCAGCATCGTGCTGGTTGCCGTCGGTCTCATCATCCGTTCAAAGGTTCCCGAATCCCCGGTCTTCGAAGACGTCAAGAAGTCGGGCGACATCGTGAAGTCCCCCATTGTCGAGGTCATCAAGACCGATTGGCGCAACATCGTGCGGGGCATCGGCCTCCGCATCGCTGAGACTGCCGGCTACGCCGTGTCGGTGACCTACATGATTTCCTACCTGCACACCAACAAGCTGGCCGACAAGACCGAAACCCTGGTGGCGCTCTGTGTCGCCGCAGGAATCGGAATTTTCGCCACGTACTTCTGGGGCAAACTGACAGACAAGGTTGGCCGCCGCCCCGTCTACGTGTGGTCCACGGCCTTCGCAGTGGTGTTCGGTATCCCCATGTTCATGCTGGTCAACACCGGTCTGTTCTTCCTGATCATCGCCACTATCGTGGTGGCCTACGCGGTTTGCCAGAACTCCCTCGCCGGCGCCCAGGGTGCATGGTTCCCCGAATTGTTCCAGGCCAAGACCCGCTCCTCCGGGGCGTCGCTGTCCTACCAGATCTCGGCCATGGTCTCCGGGTTCACCCCTTTCATCACCACCCTGCTGTTCGTCAGCATGGGCTGGATGGGGCCGGCGCTTCTCTTCAGCTTCTATGGAGCCATCGGTCTCTGGGCAGCCCTTATCACCAAGGAAACCTGGGGCAAGCGTGAGCGTCAGCTCGCCGAAGAAGCCGCCAGCAAAACTCCCCAGACGGTAAACGCCTAAGCAACCATCGACGTCGGGCGCGTTCTCTCCATTGGTACGCGCCCGACTCCGGAAGGAATCCAGTGACTATCTCATCCGTCGAAACGGCCGCCGTTTCCGCCCCCACGCCGGAGCGCATAGAGCGCATCCGCGCCGCCGCATTCCGTATCCGACACCACGCACTCAACATGGGCGAGGTCCAAGGCCAGGGCTATGTGGGCCAGGCGCTCGGTGCGGCAGACATGTTTGCCGCTGTCTACGCAGACCAGCTCAACTACCGCGCCGAGGACCCCCATTGGGCAGACCGGGACCGGTTCCTGCTCTCCACCGGGCACTACGCAATCGGCCACTACGCCGCCCTGGCCGAGGCCGGAATCGTCCCGGTGTCTGAACTTGAAACCTACGGCTCGGACGATTCCCGGCTACCTATGTCCGGCATGTCCACCTACACGCCGGGCATGGAAATCTCCGGCGGTTCGCTCGGACACGGACTCACGATCGCGGTCGGCATGGCGCTGGGCCTGCGGGCGCAGAACTCGACCAACCGTGTCATCAACTTCCTCTCCGACGGCGAACTCGACGAAGGTTCCACCTGGGAGGCCGCCATGGGCGCCCACCACCACCAACTTGGCAACCTCATCGCCATGGTGGACATCAATGCGCTCCAGGCCGACGGTGCCACCAACACGGTGCTCCGCACCGAACCGGTTACCGAAAAGTGGGAATCGTTCGGCTGGTACACCCAACGGGTGGACGGGAACGACGTCGGCGCGCTGCTGGCCGCGTTCGACAACATCGCCACCCGCAGGGCGGCTGCGGGATCCTCTGCATCCGGACAGCCGTCGGTGATTCTCTGCGACACCAAAGTTGGCCGCGGCGTTCCACTGCTGGAGACCCGCGAGAAGGCGCACTTCATGCGCATTGAAGAAAACGAATGGCAGATCTGCCGCGATCAATTGACTGCAGGATACGAAGGGGCGGCTTCAGCATGAGCACCACCACAACAGCAAAGCCGAAGCTCAAGACCTCGGCGATGATCGCGTCCTTCGCTGATCCCGGCCAGAAGACCACGTCAGCTCCGTTCGGGCACGCGCTGGTTAAGGCCGCTGAGGCGGACTCCCGGATTGTCGGGCTCACCGCTGACCTGGGCAAGTACACGGACATGCACATTTTCGCCAAGGCGTTTCCTGAGCGCTTCTTCCAGATGGGCATGGCTGAGCAGCTCCTCTTCGGCGCAGCCGCGGGCATGGCCGAAACGGGACTGGTCCCGTTCGCATCCACCTACTCGGTGTTCGCTGCCCGGCGTGCATATGACTTCCTGTGCCTGGACATCGCGGAACCAAACCTGAACGTAAACATTGTGGGCGGCCTCCCCGGCCTGACCACCGGCTACGGACCCAGCCACCAGGCCACCGAGGACATGGCGATCTTCCGCGGCATGCCCAACCTGACCATCGTGGACCCCTGCGACTCCGTTGACATCGAACAGGCGGTTCCGCAGCTCGCTGCCTCGGACGGGCCCACCTACCTGCGGCTCCTGCGCGGCAATGTGCCCACCGTCCTGGACGAGTACGACTATAAGTTTGAGCTTGGTAAAGCCAAGGTTTTGCGCGGCGGGAACGACGTCGTCTTCGTGTCTTCCGGTCTGATGACCATGCGTGCCCTGCAGGCGGCGGACGCGTTGGCGAAGCACAACGTGGACGTGGCCGTAGTGCACACGCCCACCATCAAGCCCTTCGATTCCGCCACCGTGCTGGCTGAGCTGAACACGGACCGGCTGGCCGTCACCCTGGAGAACCACACGGTTGTTGGCGGTTTGTTCGAAACCGTTGCCTCCGCCGTCGTCACCGCCGGGCTCGGCAAGCGCGTGGTTCCCATCGCGCTGCCTGACCAATTCCTCGACGCCGGTGCGCTGCCCACACTGCACGAACGCTACGGTCTGTCCGTGGACCGGATCGTGGCCAAGGTCCTGTCCGAACTCGGCTGAGTTTCCCGGGAGTGCGGGACGGATATGACTGCCCGTCCCGCACTTCTGCCCGTAGTATCGACAGTTAACACCTGACTGTCAGCAGTTGCCCATAGAACCGAGGACACACCATGGCCGCCACAGCCTCCCTGCTGGGACTGGAGAAGAAGAGCCTCCGCGAACAGGCGCTCGCAGCCCTGCGGACCGCGATCACCAGTGGCGAGCTTGAGCCCGGACGGCACCTTGTGGAAACCGAACTGTCCGAAATGCTGCAGATCAGCCGCGGTACCCTCCGCGAAGCGCTGCGGCAACTGGAACAGGAAGGTCTCATCTCCGCCGGACCACGCGGCCGGATGTCCGTCAGGCACTTGGACGTCAAGGAAATCCGTGACATCTTCGCGGTCCGGGGTGTGCTGGAATCCTTGGCCGCCCGGACGCTCAGCGACATGCCCGATAAGGAGGGTGCGCTCGCAGAGTTACGTGCCGCCGTCGACAATATGGAGAAGGCCGCGAAATCCTCATTGGAGGAACGGATCGAATCCGACCTCGAGTTCCACCGCACCCTCTGCCGCTTGTCCGGAAACGAGACGCTGCTGCACTCCTGGGAATCCCTGGAAGGCTCCATCCGGATGTCCATCATGTTCGCCGGGCTGGAACGCGCAACCCGAAACATGAGCGTCGGCCGGCACCACGACATTGTTGCCGCCATTGAGACCGGAAATGCCGCCAAGGCACGGGAAACGATCATTGAACACATGAACGGTGCGGCCGAGAATCTGGTGGGTTAGGTAACTATTCGAGTTGTGTTGGGCTATCGGGCAGGTTGCCGGGCTCCAGCCGGGCATAGCATTGTGAACCATGGCACTGCGACTGGTTCAAGTGAATTTCAAGGCCGGGGACGACTCAGCCCTCGGGCAGTTTTGGGCGGATGCTCTCGGCTGGGGTGTTTCCAGCGAAGGACCGGGGGTCACCAACGTGGAACCCCTTGATTTTACGTGGCCGGACCCTGCGGCTGTATGCGTGGACGTGGTCAGTGTTCCGGACCCCGAGTCAGTGAAGTACCGTGTCCATCTGGACCTTGCCACCACGTCCGCTGATCATCAGAGGGAACTCGTACAGCGGCTCAAGGAGCTTGGTGCTTCGCCTGCGGATATTGGCCAGGGAGAGGTGCCCTGGGTGGTGATGGCTGATCCTGAGGGCAACTTGTTCTGCGTACTCGAACCTCGTCCGATCTATCAGGACACCGGCCCCATAGCCACCGTGGTGGTCAACTGCGAAGATCCCCGGGCCATGGCCGACTTCTGGGGCCGGGCAACGGACTGGACCGTGCATGAGGTGACTGATGAGCATGCGAGGTTGCGCTCGTCCAAGGGGGTTGGTCCCTACCTTGAGCTTCTTCGTACCCCCGAACCGGACGCCCTGCCCAACCGTATCCATCTGGATCTCAAGCCATATCCCGGCGACGATCAAGCCGCTGAGGTTGCCAGGCTCCACAGCCTGGGTGCCCGCGATGCCGACCTCGGCCAAGGCGATGTGTCCTGGAAGTGCCTGACCGACCCCGAGGGAAACGACTTCTGCGTATTGAGTCCAGGGTGATCATTCCTGAGCGCGGCTAGTTCTGCGCGGCTTTCAGCAGGTGGTCCGGCAGCCGGTTTCCCGGGGCGCGGCCGCGGATTTCGAGAAGTTCGCGCGCGTGCGCATGCAGTTTCTTGTCCTCCTCGGATACAGGGACCCATTGGGGAATCGGCACGGCCGTCCCCGTTTCGTCGCGGGCCACCATCACCGTCAGGCAGTACGTGGTGAGGTTCATTTCCCGGGTCTTGGGATCGCCCGAGCGGACGTGGACCGCGATGTGCATGCCCTTGGCGCCGGTGTAGACCAGCCGGGCTTCGACTTCCACCACATGGCCGATCAGAAGCGGCCGGTAAAAACGGACACCACCGGAGAAGACGGCCACAGTGTCCTTGCCGCAGTAACGGGACGCGCAAACGTACGCAGCCTCATCGATCCACTTCATCACGATGCCACCGTGGACTTTGCCGCCCCAGTTCACATCGGTGGGGGACGCCATGAACCGCAGCGTGACGCGCTCGGCGGTTCCGGCGTCGGTGTATTCCTGGGCGTTCATCGCATTGACGATTTGCTCACGGACTTCGATGCGCGCCAGCGCGTGGTCCCGCTGCTCGATCTCGGCAGGCGTTGAGGGTTGGAACTGGGGAACGGGAATCGGCTTGCCGTCCGGACCCACAGCTACGAAAATCACCATGCATTGGCTGTGCATTGTCTCCGGCCCGCCCTTGGGATCCCGGGAACTGACCACGGTGTGGATGTGCATGGAGGACCGGCCGGTGTAAACGATCGTTGAGGTCACTTCAACCATATCGCCGCTGTTCACGGGGTCGGTGAAGTGGATGTTGCCCACATAGGCGGTGACGCAATAGGACTTGGCCCATCCCACCGCCGCTGCGTAAGCCGCTTTGTCCACCCATTCAAGGACGGTCCCGGCATCAACGGATCCGCTGTGCCCAACGTCCGTGGGGGCTGCCAGGAAGCGGAGGGTCACAGAGTTGCCGGCGTCTTCGCTCATGCTCGAAGTTTACTGGTGCCATGTTTCTGTTACGTGACTAAGACTGCGCCCGTTGGATGCCCAGGGTGGCAATGAGGTCCTCATGGATTTCGAACCAGACGCGGTGGAAAGAGTCGCGGTCTGTACCCGTCAGCCAGGAGGCGTCCTCGGTTGAGAACTTGAGGGCCCGCAGGAGCCGGTCCGAATAGCCGCCGAACCGCGGAAGGCTTCGCATGAGCTGCGCTTCCAGGGGGCGCCACGCCGCCAAGGCTCCAATCAGCACATCCGTGGCTTCCTGATTGGAGGAAATCCCCAGCTGAAGAGTGCCGCAGGCGTTGACGACTCCATCATTGAACTCCGTAAAGTCCTCGTGCACCGCCAGGACCCGGGATCGTGCACCTGCCAGGTCCAGCTCCTCGGCGAGCAGCCGTTCGTTCTCCGCCCTGCCGGCCCCGGAGAGCAACCAACCGCTGGTACCGGCGAAGGTGCTGCGCGAAACAAAGCCGTTCACACCGGCGTCGATGAGGGCGGACTCCACCACGCTTGGGTCCTGGGCAGAGCGCGCCGCTACGGCTTCTGTGTCAGCGAATCCCAACAGGCGCACGGCGTGCAAGATGAGGAGGCTCATTGCATGCCCGCCAAGGTGACAGTCCCGGTCGAACCATCAACAGTCACAACGCTGCCGTCAGGCACAAGCTCCAACGCAGCGTGCACACCCAGGACGGCCGGAATGCCGTATTCCCTCGCGACGATCGCGGCATGGGACAGCATTCCTCCTGTTTCGGTGACCACTGCCGAAGCCATCCCGAACAGAGGGGTCCATGCGGGATCAGTGGTGCGGCAAACCAGTACGTCTCCGGTCCGGAAGCGGGCGAAATCATCGGGCCCCTGGATCAGGCTGGCCATCCCCCTGGCACTGCCGGCGCTCGCTGCGGTTCCGTTCAGGACTACCGCCCTTGTCACTTGGCGGCACCTGTTCCTGGGCGGTCGGACAGCCGGTCCAGCCGCTGCTGCGCGGCCTGCGCGGAACGGAGCCCAAGGCTCTCCGCGATCTGCGGCCAGGTCAGCCCTTCCGCCCGGGCCAGAAACAGGAGTGCAGTTTCGACGGCGTCCATCTCACCTCGGGCGGCGGGTATCAGTGCGAGGGCCGCGCGGAGATCGGAGGAATCCGGCGCTGGATCACCCTCCTGGCTCCGGAAACGCCACAGCACGTGCTGGATGAGGTCCATGGCGGTCGGTGGCTGTTTTTCATGGAGCCAGGGACGCTGGGGCAGTGCGGCGGCGCCCCGGTCCAGGAGCAGCCGGGTCGCGTCCGTCTGCAACTGCGCGTCTTTCCCGTCTTGGGGTGTGGTGGAGGCGTTCATGCGAGCGAGCATCCCTCATCAACATCATGTTGTCAATATTTTGTTGATATCTGGGATTGATTTGCTCTCTAAATGAGAATCAATATCATTTAACTCATGTCACATCACTCACACCCCACCCTTCCTGCCGTGCGCGGCCGTAAACGCCACTTGCCCACGGGCGCGGTCGCCGTCGTCGGGCTTTCCGCCCTTCTTCTTACCGGCTGCGCGACTCCCGGCGGCTCCGCTGGCAGCACAGCCGACGCCTCGCCGTCGTCGTCCGCAACGCCCAGCCCCAAAGAAGCCGGTGCCCCGACCCCTCGCCTGGTCTACACGTACGACGGCGGCATGGGAGTTCTGGACGCCGCCTCCCTGGAGAAGGTGGGAAGTGCGGACTTGGGTGGCTTCAACCGGCTGAATCCCGCAGGCGACGGCAGGCATGTTTTCGTGTCCACCGGTGACGCTTTCCGCCTTTTCGACGCCGGTGCCTGGACCGAGCCGCACGGCGACCACAGCCATCACTACGTCAGCGATCCCAAGCTGACGGATCTGGCGTTCGAGGCGAATAAAGCCGGTCACGTGGTGTTGCACGCCGGCAAAACCGTGCTGTTCAGCGACGGGTCGGGCAAGGTGGAGAGCTTCAAGAGCTCTGCGCTGGGGGCTGCTGTGGAGGACGGCAAATTGCCTGACGCCGACGTTTACACAACGCCTGAAGCGCACCATGGAGTCGCCGTCGAACTCGAGGACGGCAAGCTGCTGGTGACCCTCGGCAATGAGGAAAGCAGGTCCGGGATCGCGATACTCTCCGCCGGCAAGGGGCAGGACCGTAAGGAAATCGTCCGCAACGAGGACTGCCCGGGCGTGCATGGTGAGGCCGTGGCTGCCGGAGAAGCAGTAGTGGTCGGGTGCGAAAACGGCATGTTGATCTACAAGGACGGGGCCATCACCAAGGTGGCGAGCCCTGATGCTTACGGCCGCTTGGGCAATCAGGCGGGATCGGAAAAATCCCCGGTGATCCTGGGCGACTACAAGGTGGACAAGGCCGCCAAGCCGGAACGTCCCACCCGGATTTCGCTGGTCAACACCGAAACCGCAGCCATGCAGCTCGTGGACATCGGCACCAGCTACTCGTTCCGCTCACTGGGCCGCGGCCCGGCGGGTGAAGCCCTGGTTCTGGGAACTGATGGCGGCCTGCGCGTGATCGACCCACTCTCCGGTGCCGTCACCTCAACCATCCCTGTGGTTGCCGCATGGGAGGAGTCGGCCACCTGGCAGGACCCGCGGCCCACCCTTTTTGTCCAGGGCTCGACGGCGTACGTCACCGAACCTGCGACGCAGTCACTTCACGCTGTGGACCTGAAGGCGGGCAAGGTGGCGAAGTCGGTGAAGCTTGATCAGACCCCGAACGAGCTCACCGGCGTCACAGGCTAGTCCAATCCTTGGGTCCCGCGTCGTGGAAATCGGACGCTCCCTCACGTCCCATGCCTTAAACGCCGACGCTCGCTCACGTCCCACGCCTTAAACGCCGACGCTCGCGCACTTTCCTCGAGAAAGTGAGCGAGCGACCGCGTGAAAGTGTTGTGATGTGAGGGGGCGTCCGGGGGAGTGTCGCTTAGGCCAGTGCGCGGAGCTTCGAGCCGGAGCGGCCGAAGAGTGCGGCGTCGGCCGAGATCCTGCCGGCGCCCGCCAGTGCGAGGGCCAGCGCGGCACCTGCGAAGAGCAGTACGAGTTCATACCCTCCGTTGGCCACAAAGATGCCGGCCGGAGCGTGCACCAGGAAGAGGGCCCCCAGCATGTCGATGGCCAGGAGTGCTGCGAAGACGCGGGTCAGGAGGCCGAGGATCAGTGCGATGCCGCCGACGAGCTCCAGTGTTGCCACGATGGGGGCCACGACGGATGCGCCCGGCACGCCCATCTGGGTGAAGGAAGCCTGGGTTCCGGCGATGGTGAATTCGTTGAACTTCTGCCAACCGTGCGCGGCGAAGAGAAATCCTGCAATGACGCGCAGGATGGTCAGGGCTGTGGTGGTCAAGCTGGACTTGTTCATGCTTCAACCCTTGCAGCCAATTTATTGAAGTGTCAACTAAATGTGGCGCACTATCACCGAATTCCCAGCTAATTACGAGGCTTCGCCTGAAGCCAGGGCTGCAGGAGCCGGGTGGTGATCGGCAGGAAAATGTACGTCATCAGAGGCGTCAGGATCACGATGTTCAGCAAAACGGCAAACACCAGCGGCCAATCCTGCGTCAACGGGTGCAGCAGGAAATTTGCCAGCAGGCTGAGCGGGAAGAACGGGAGGAAGATGCTGATGGCCTGCTTCCAGCGCGGTGGCACCACAGTTTCGGGCACGACTACCGAGACATCGCCAGGCCGCGAGAACCAACCCTCAATCCCCGTATGACGTTCCACGCGTGTGGTCTCCATCATGTCCCTGGCACTGTCGATCCACCAGCGCCTCTCCTCGGAGTCCTCCCACGCCTGCAGCGATTCGGCGTCGGCGAAACGATAGAGCATGTGCCACTCGGTGGAATCCACTCCGTTGCGCACCCATCCAGATCCCAGGTAACCCGGCCACTCGCGGGCAAGTTCCTGCCCGGCATGTGCCCACGCGTTGGCTTGGCGGGTGTAGCCCGGAAGAATGGTGCGGGCTACGGAAACGGTGACGGGATGCTCATATGACACGGCCCAAATGTACCCGTCCCCCAGCAGACTAGGCTTGTTTAGTGCCTCAAACCACAATCGCCCCCGCCCGCTCCAACACGCGCGAAATCCTGCGCCTGGCCGTCCCCGCGTTCGGTGCGCTGATTGCCGAGCCACTGTTCCTCCTGGCCGACTCTGCGATCGTGGGGCATTTAGGAGTCGACCAGCTGGCCGGCGTCGGACTGGCGTCAACCATCCTGCACACTGCGGTGGGACTCATGGTCTTCCTGGCATATTCGACGACGCCGGCGGTCGCCCGCGCGATCGGCGACGGAAAGTTGGGGAAGGCTCTGGCCGCAGGGCGCGACGGCGTCTGGCTGGCCCTGCTGCTGGGGCTGGTGCTCGCTGTGGTGGGCTTCGTAGCAGCCGAGCCCTTGGTCGGTTTCATGGGTGCGTCGGGCGATGTGCAGGGATTCGCCGTGGACTACCTCCGGTGGTCCATGCCCGGGCTGGCGGCAATGCTCCTGATTTTCGCCGGCACCGGTGTCCTGCGCGGTTTACAGGACACCCGGACACCGTTGGTGGTGGCGACGGCCGGATTCGCGGTCAACATAGCCCTCAATGTGTTCCTGGTCTACGGGTTGAACATGTCCGTGACGGGTTCGGCGATCGGTACCAGCATTGCGCAGTGGGCCATGGCCGCCGTCTACCTCGTGATGGTGGGCCGTAATGCGCGGCAGCATGGTGTGTCCCTGCGGCCCGACTGGCACGGCATCCGGGCCATGACCAAGGTGGGCTCGTGGCTTATGCTCCGCACGCTGAGTCTCCGCTTGGCCATCCTCGCCACGGTCCTGGTGGTAACAGCCCAGGGCGCCGTCAATCTGGCAGCGCATCAGTTGGCCATGACAATTTTCTCCTTCCTTGCCTTTGCCTTGGATGCATTGGCCATCGCGGCGCAGGCGCTGATCGGCAAGGAACTCGGAGCCCGGAACGCAGCCAGGGCCCGTGAACTGACCCGCACGATGATCCGCTGGGGTACGGGCTTTGGCGTGATCACCGGCATACTGCTGGCCGTGGCGGCTCCGTGGGTGGGATACATCTTCACGGCCGACTCCGGCGTTCGATCGGCACTGACGGTTGCGCTCTGGGTGCTCGCGCTCGGTCAGCCGCTGGCCGGGTACGTGTTCGTCTTGGACGGTGTCCTCATCGGCGCCGGCGACGCGCGCTATCTGGCGATTGCCGGCGTCGTAAATCTTGCGGTCTATTTGCCGCTGCTGGTAGCTGTCCACCAGCTGAGGCCCGGCGGCGAGGCAGGACTTCTGTGGCTGTGGGCGGCGTTTGCGCTGGGTTACATGTTGGCCCGTGCGGTGACGTTGGGGCTGCGCGCGCGGACCGATCGGTGGATGGTGTTGGGTTCGCACTAAACTGGACGGGTGACTCTTCCATCGACTCCTGCCCAGACTCCTGCTGCCCCGCCGGCCGGACTGTGGAAACCCATCCTGATCCGCGCAACGGTCGCGGTGTTGTTTGGTTTGGTGACCATCTTCTGGAGTTCGCCGTCAGTGGAGGTCCTGGCGTGGGCCGTGGGCCTGTATCTGCTTGGAACGGCAGCGGCCGTGTGGATGTCCCGCGTTTTGCCAGTAGCTGTAGCAGTGGTGGTAGCCGCGGGCGGCCTCGCCGCGTTGGTGACGCAGTCGGATCAAGGCGTGGCTCTTTCTGCCATGCTGGCTCTGCTGGTTCTTGGGCTTCTTGAGTTCATGCAGGGCCTGAAGAAGCGCGATTCCGTAGCCCGCGACTGGCTCATCTCGGGCATTATTTCGGTGGGTACGGGCATTCTGCTGCCCTTCTTTACTTCGCTGGGGGCGCACGCGCTGCTGGGGGTTGCAGGTGGGGGCGCCATTCTCTCGGGCGTCTTGTGGATGCTTTCCGGTCTGTCGCTGCGCCATGATGCCCGCACCGGTACGAGGACGCAGGCCTCTGCGCCCGGCGCCTCGCCGGAGGCCGTAAACTAGTAGTTGGACGTTCTACTCGTTGTAGAACTTTTGCAGACCGGCGGGCATGTACCGCCATCATTGGAGGAATGACCGTGGCAGACCAGACACCAGGAGAACCGCGCAAGATGCGGACCTCGGTCAAGGGACCCCTCATGTTCTCCGCCTTCTTCGCCGTGCTGGCCTTCGTGGCCGTGCTGATCTTCGCTTCCGGCGGCAGCGCGCGTGTTCCGCGGTTCGACCTCGCGTTCACCGGCGCAGGCATCGCGTTCATTGTGAGCCTCGTTGTGGCCGCCATGCTGTCCATGAGCTACAAGGAGAACGCCGACCACCTCGGCAAGGGTTCCGGGGTCAACCTCAGTTCCAAGCGTCCGCATGGCGGGTCGCCGGCTGCGGACTCCTCCGGCGGGACTGAAACGCCCGACGCCGGCCACTAACCTTCCAGCGCTTCCCCACTGTTGTTGGGGGAGCGCTTTTTGGTGGGTTTGGCTGGGCTGGCGTTAGTGGGCCAGCGAAGCGGCAGTGATGCGTTCACCAGAAGAAATGCGAGAACGCACCAGCCGCCCATGAGCAGGCCGCCGTCCGGTGCCGAAGGAATGTAGTCGATCCCGTCGGGCCTCAAGGTCTCAGGCGTGGGTTTCAGGTACCCGGAAGCAATAAGGGCCAGGCCAGCGGCGGCCACGAGTACGTAGATTCGACCGTTGCCCGCCCACCAGCGGTTGATCGGGGGAATGAGGCGCAGGGGCAGACCCACCATGACTGCGAGGGAGATGGTTGCTGCCGGCACGAGAATGCCGCCCAGTACAAGGCCGATTATCACTCCGATGCCGTCGTAGTCCACCATGGTTGCCACCTGCAACATGATCCACGATGGGGCCAGGAAGGCGAAGGCCAGGGCGAGTTGGCCGAACCTGGTCATTCCTGGGCTTCCGTAGCGTTCACGTGGCAAATCGCGCAGTGTGGGAACTGGGCGATCCGCGGAGGGGTGGGTCACTTGGCCATCCTTCCAATGCGTGGTCGTTTTCGGAACCGGAGCGGGAGCGATGCACTAACGACGAGGAAGTTGATGATGAGGCAGCCGCCCATGAGCATTCCGCCATGGCTCGTGACGACGTCGAAGTGGTAACCATCGATGTCGCCTATGTGGCGCTCGGGCGTGTTGAACCCGGAAATGATGAGAGTCACGCCGGCGACCGCCAGAAGAATGTACATGGGGGCATTCCCCAGCCACCAGCGGCTTAGCCGCCGGTTGAGACGCAAAGGCAGTCCGACGGCCACTGCAACGCCCATCAGGAAGGGTGGCCCTATCAGCAGGAAGAGGAGAGTTCCCAGGAACTCATACCCCGAACTTGCTGCCATCACGCATACGAACCACATTGTCGCCATGAAGGGGTATGCGATGGCCAATTGGGCAATCGGGGCCATGTCCGGTTTATCGGGGGGCCGGACCCAGGCGGTATTCGGAATCGGCGTCCGTCCAGCCGGAAAGTCGTAAGCGCCTGTATTCGGCTGTTCCCCCATGCCGCAATTATGTCTGGGTTATTCGCTTTCGGCGGCCTTCCGTGCGCGGTATGCCGCCACGTGGGCCCGGTTGGCGCAGTTGCCTGTGTCGCAGTAAAGCTTGGAGCGGTTGCGGCTGAGGTCCAGCACCACGGCATCACAATCCTCTGCGGCGCAAATGCGCATCCGGTCCATTTCCCTGCTGCGGATCACGTCGACGATGGCCATCGCGGCCTCGGTGCCCATCCTGTCAGCCAGGGGCGCTTCCGGTGTGGTGGCGTGCAGGTGCCAGTCCCAGTGGTCATGCTTGACCAGCTGTGGGAGGGCTTTTGCGTCCGCGAGCAGCTTGTTGACGGTCTTGGCTGCCGTGTCTTCGTCGGAGGTCCAAAGTGCTGCGAGTTCGCTGCGCAGGCGCTTGATGCTGGTCAATTCGTCGGCCGAATTGGCGCGCGAGCCAGTGAACTCCTCGGCGTTCAGGAACGAGTTGAGTTCCTCCACGGTGGCCAGCAGTTCTTCACCGTTGGCGGCAGTGTTGATCAGGTTGACGACGCTGCGTAAGGCAACTTCGGTGTCAGGCGCAAATAGCACTTTGACTCCTTACATATTTCGGGAGTACTGTCATGACCATAAGCCCACTTTACTCCTGACAGGAGGCTGCTGTGTCAGCTCCAACGACGAAGGCTGATGCAAAGAGTTTTTTGGCATCGGGACTCGGTATTGCCCTTTTCTCTTCAGCTGTCTTCGGAACCTCCGGCTCTTTCGCCAAGTCGATGTTGGAGACCGGCTGGTCCCCGGGTGCCGCTGTTACCGTGCGCCTCACGGGAGCGGCGCTGATCCTGGCGATTCCCGCCGTTATGGCTCTCCGGGGCCGTTGGCATCAGCTCAGGGAAAACTGGCTCACCATCCTGCTGTTCGGCCTCATCGGAGTAGCCGGCTGCCAGCTTTTCTACTTCAACGCGGTAGCCCGGCTGTCCGTGGGCGTTGCACTGCTGCTTGAATACCTGGCCCCGGTGATGATTGTGCTGTGGCTGTGGATCTCCAGCCGACGCAAACCGCGCGCACTCACCGCTGCCGGCGCGCTGCTGTCCCTGGGTGGACTGGTGCTGGTTCTTGACCTGACCGGCGCCGTGAAGGTGGACTTCGTTGGCGTTCTGTGGGGCATGGCGGCTGCCGTGTGCCTGGTGATCTACTTCTTCATCACCGCAAAGGAAAACGACACCCTCCCCCCACTGGTGCTCGCCTCAGGCGGTCTGCTGGTAGGTGCGCTGGTGATGTGGCTGGTGGGCCTTTTGGGGCTTCTTCCCATGACGTTCAGCACCGCAGACACAACGCTGGGACCCTGGACCGTGCCCTGGTGGGTGTCCGTCGTCGGCTTGATCATCCTGGCAACGGTCCTGGCGTACGTGTCCGGAATCATGGCGGCCCGGAGCCTGGGATCGAAGGTGGCCTCGTTCGTGTCCCTGACGGAAGTGCTGTTCGCCGTGATCTGGGCTTGGCTCCTGTTGGGCGAACTCCCCGGCCCAATCCAACTGCTGGGCGGTCTCCTGATTGTGGGCGGCGTGGTCCTGGTCCGTGTGGACGAACTGCGCGGGGACCGTCGTGCCGTTGTCGCCCACGCGTTGGATCACCCGAACGACGTCGAGCCTGTCCCTTCGGGGCCCGTTGCCGGAGCTTCCCGGGACTGAAGCAGGGCCACGCGGCCGTGTCGGGTCGCCTTGCCGTGCATCGAAGACAAACGCGGATAACTGCGGGTTCTGCTGTGAACACAAAAATGCCCGGACGCTTGTGCGTCCGGGCATTTTCCCAACTGTCTTAGTTGGAAGCCTGCTGCTGCTGCTCAGCGTTCTTCTGAGCGCGATCGCCGGCTTCGCGAAGAGCATCGGCAACCTTCTTCAGGTTGGAAGCGTGCTGGCTGTCCCACTCGCCGCGGAACTTGTCAGCGTCCGGACCCTTCCAGTCGGTGCCGTCGAGTGCACCCTTCAGCTGTGAACGCTGCTGCTCGATGTGCTCGGCACCTGCCTTCAGCTTGTTACCGAGCTGACGAAGCTGATCAACATCTGCACCCCAAATAGCCATGAGATTCTCCTTCATTTGTTCGGACCCGAGCTCTTCGGCATCCCCAGCGGCCTCCGGCTCATCCGGAAGATCCAATAGCTAAAACCTATCCCGGGAATCGCGAACCCGTCGATGGGCACCCCTCCCCATGCAGCACTGCCCATGGTTAGCATGGGGTTATGTGCCGGAATATCAGGACTCTGCATAACTTCGAACCGCATGCCACCAGCGAGGAAGTGGAGGCCGCTGCCCTCCAATACGTGCGAAAGATCAGCGGATCCACCAAGCCCTCCAAGGCCAACGAGGAAGCCTTTGCCGAGGCTGTCCACGAAATCGCACACATTACGCAACATCTTCTGGACTCGTTGGTGAGCCACGCGCCGGCCAAGAACCGGGACGAGGAAGCGGCCAAGGCAAAGGCCCGGGCCGCGGTCCGCTTCGGAACCGCGTAGCCCAGGCCTTCCACGAAGCTATTTGCCGAACGAGCGCAGCCTTAGCGAGTTGGCCACCACCAGGACCGAGCTGGCCGCCATCGCTGCCCCCGCGATCATCGGATTCAGCAGCCCCAACGCGGCGACGGGAATGCCGATCGCGTTGTAGAAGAACGCCCAGAACAAGTTGGTCTTGATCGTGGAGAGGGTCTTCCGGGACAGTTCGATTGCCTGGACGAGCTGACCCAGGTCGCTGCCCATGACCGTCAGATCCGAGGCTTCGATGGCGACATCTGTGCCGGAACCCATCGCGATCCCCAGATCCGATTGCGCCAGGGCCGCGGCGTCGTTGACACCATCTCCGGCCATGGCGACTGTCGCACCGGAGGCCTGAAGCTTCCGAGCTGCCTCCACTTTTCCTTCCGGCAGCACCCCGGCGAATACGTCCTCCGGGGATATTCCGACGGCGGCAGCCACTTGGGCGGCCACGGCAGCATTGTCTCCGGTCAGCAGTATCGGACGGATGCCCAGATCCTTCAGCTTCTGGATCGCTGCCGCCGAGCCGGGCTTGATGGTGTCGCTCAGGCTCACAATTCCAGCCGGTGCTCCGTCAACGGCGACCCAGATGGCGGTGGCGCCCCCGTTCTCCTCGGCTGCCAGCATTTCCCGATGGCCCGCTTCGAGGGAGATGCCGTTCTCTTCAAGCCAACCCGAGCGACCTACGACCACAGCCTTCGGGCTGCCGTCCAGCACAACCCGGCCCCGCACTCCGCCGCCGGGAGCGGAACTGAAGCCGTCCACGGCAGGCAGGGCTCCGGCGTCGGGCATTGCGTCTTTTGCCGCGGCGGCAATCGCGTGGGCGATCGGGTGCTCCGACGCTGACTCGACGGCACCCGCCAGGGTGAGCACTGCGGCGGGGGAATGCCCGTTCAGGGCTACGGTGTGGTCCACGGCCAGCTTGCCGCTGGTAACGGTGCCGGTCTTGTCCAACAGGATGGTGTCAACGTGCCGGGTGTCCTCGAGAACCTGCGGACCCTTGATGAGGATGCCCAATTGGGCTCCACGACCCGTTCCGGTCAGCAGGCCAACCGGCGTCGCCAGACCCAAGGCGCAGGGGCAAGCGATCACCAGGACAGCAACGGCGGCGGTGAATGCGGCATTCAGGTCGCCGGAGATGAACAGCCAGAGCACAAACGTTGCCAGCGCGATGACCAGCACGATCGGGACGAAGACCGAGCTGATCCTGTCCGCGAGCCGCGCAATCGGCGCTTTGCCCGTTTGGGCCTGGCTGACCAGCCGCCCCATCTGGGCGAGCGTGGTGTCGGAGCCAACGCGCGTGGCCCGGACCAACAGGCGCCCGGAGGTATTGATCGTAGCCCCGGTCACCGTGCTGCCCGGCCCCACTTCAACCGGCACCGATTCGCCGGTAACCAAGGAAGCGTCGACGGCGGAAGCGCCGTCCGTGACAACGCCGTCCGTCGCGATCTTCTCGCCGGGGCGAACAACGAACACATCATCCACGAGGAGCTGATCCGCAGGGATCTTCCGCTCAATGCCCCCTTCGAGGATGGTTGCATCCTTCGCGCCCAGGTTCAGGAGGGCCTTGAGGGCATTGCCCGCTTTGGCCTTCGCGTTCGCTTCCAGGTAGCGGCCAAGGAGGAGGAACGTGGTGACAACAGCCGCGACCTCGAAGTACAGCCCCCCGCCGGACATGCTTTCCATGCCGGGGTGTTCGGTCATTCGCGGGTCGGCGAACAACTGCCAGGCCGAGTACACGTAGGCCGCGATCACACCAATGGAAACAAGGGTGTCCATGGTGGACGCCAGATGCCGCGCATTGATGGCAGCAGCCCTGTGGAAGGGCCAGGCTGCCCAACTCACCACCGGAAGCGCCAAGGCGCCTACAACCCAGCCCCAGTTGGCGAACTGCAGGGCGGGAATCATGGAGATCGCAAACACAGGAACGGTCAGGACGGCAGCCAGGATCAGGCGCGGCCGGAGTGTCGATGCCGACGGACCGTGATCCATATGGTTTTCGTGCCCGGAATGCTCGTCGTGCATGGGCTCAGCGTCGTGATGATGATTGTGATGCTCATGCCCGGGACTGTTTGCCGTGTCACCGGCGGCCGGGCGGGTATGCGGCACGGGTGCCTGGCGCAGGGTGGCTTTGTACCCCGTCGCATTGACCGTGTCCACGATCTGCTGGTCCGTCACGGTGGCGGGGACGGTGACATGGGCTGATTCGAGGGGCAGGTTGACGCTCGCCTCGACGCCTTCGAGCTTGCCCAGTTTCCGTTCTACCCGATTGACGCATGAGGCGCAGGTCATGCCCTCAATGTCCAGCTCGATCACCCGTTGTGCGGGTTGGTTGAAGGTTTCCTGGTTACTCAAGGGAGCCCCCTAGGCTTCGTTGGCTACCACCAGGTAGCCGGCTTCTGCCACGGCCTCGCCAATTTCTGACGGCGAGAGTTCATGGGTGGATGTGATGGTGACGGTGGACAGGCCGCCGGGGTTGAGGTCGACTGCGACATTCTGGACGCCGCTAAGAGATTCGAGTTCTTCGCTCACGCTGGAAACACAGTGGCCGCAGGTCATGCCGGAAACGTTCACGTTGGTCTGGATGGTCTGGCTCATGGAGTGCTCCTTGGTGCTGAGTTGGATGGTGTGGTGGGTGGTGGCGGGGTTACCGCAGCAGGCGCCCGATGGCATCGGTGGCCTCCTTGACTTTCGCGTCGATTTGTTGGGCGCGGGCTTCGGGGTCGGGCTCGGAGGCAGCGCCAACGACGCAGTGGCCGATGTGCTCCTCAACGAGGCCCAGGCTCACTGCGTGGAGGGCTTTGGTGGCAGCTGCGACCTGCGTGAGGATGTCGATGCAGTATTTGTCGTCTTCCACCATGCGCGCGATCCCGCGGACTTGGCCTTCGATTCGTTTCAACCTCTTGAGGTACGCGTCCTTATTGCTCGTGTAGCCGTGGTGCGCGGAGGGTTCCAGGTCCACCTCGATGACTGGCGCATCCGGGTGGCTCAGTTTCAGGTCTGGTGAATTCATGTCCTCAACCTATACCCCAAGGGGGTATGCGTCAAGTACCCCCAGGGGGTATGGTGAGGAGGTGAAAGAACCCTCAATAAGGCAAGGTGTGGCGTCCGACGATCAGGCCGGGATTTTTGGCATGAAGCTCGACCCCGCCGACTATTTCCGGGCCAAGCTTCAGTGCGAGATTGATGTCATGGAGGTGGCCGAGGCGGACCCGGAAACGCTGTTTATCGTGGACACCCGACGTCGGTCTTCCTGGGACCACGGACATATTCCTCAAGCCGTACATATACCTACGGCGCTGATCCCATCCCAGGCTCCGGACCTTGTCCCCGCTGGCTCACAGGTAGTGGTGTACTCCTGGGGCCCGGGCTGCAACGGCAGCACCTTTGCTGCGCTCGCGTTCGCGGAACTCGGCTACTCCGTGAAGGAGTTGATAGGAGGCATCGAATATTGGATCAGGAACGGCCTGCCCGTTGAAACCGACGCGGGTATCGTTCAGAGAGCGCCCGATGTATTGGTGACAGCGCACACGGCCTGATGTGAAACGGGGCATGATGACGACTTTCGTACTGGTCCACGGCGGTGGTTCCACGGCGTGGGACTGGCATTTGGTTGGCCCGCTTCTTGAAGCGGCCGGGCATGACGTGGTGGCCGTCGACCTGCCCATCGAAGACGTTGATGCCCGGCTTGAAGACTACGCCCGCGCAGCGACGGCCGCCGTTGGCAAAGCCCCGCACACCATCGTGGTGGGGCACTCGCTGGGCGGTTTCACGGCACCGTTGGTTTGCGAAAAGCTCCATTCCAACGGCCTTGTGTACCTCTCGGCAATGATTCCGATGCCGGGGGAGACCTTCGGCGAGTGGTGGACCAAGACAGGCCATGACCGCGAGACCATCCCCGACGAACCATATTTCAATCTTGTCCCCGCGGAATTGGTGCAACAGGCCACCGACAGGGAGCGTGACCAGCAAGGTGCATGGATGTCAGACCCCTGGCCGGGAAAGCATCCGAGCGTGCCAACCCTGGGGATTTTGTGCCGCGACGATTTGCTCTTCCCTGCGTCGTTCATGAGTCGCCAGATACGCGACCGGCTGGGCATCGAACCAGTGGAGATCCCGGGCGGTCACTACGCCACGCTGAGTCACCCGGGCGCTGTAGCTGGAGCTCTTGTCGACTTTGCCGGAAAGATTGGCCTCTGACTTCACGGAGCCTCCCTCATCCCAAAGCCTCCACGAGACACCGCGAGTGGTAACTGCACCGCATAGGCTTGGATCATGCTGACCCTGGTCCTAGGACTTCTCTTTGCGGGCCTTTTCCTTGCCTCTTTCCAGTCGGACCGGCGCCGGCTAAGGAATGGCGTCTTCCTTCTGGTTGCGGCCTGGTTTCTACTGCAGGCCCTCCTGGATTTCCTGATTGACCTGAATCCATGGTTCGAATGGCTGAACCTCGTAATTGTCGTAGTGCCCGTGATCAGCATTTTCGTCTTCGCCGGCTTCTTGCTCGCGAACGGCGTCACCATGGTCCGCAGGGAAGGCCCAAGCATCACCAGCTTTTTGCCCATGGCAGTGGGAATGGCTGTTTTCCTGGCACCGGTGGTGGCCTTCCTCTTCGTGCTGAGCGGGCAGCCCGTACTGGCCGGCATCGCAGCCCTTGCGTTCTTCCTCTGCGCCTACCTCGGCTGCGCATTCGTGGTGTTCCTGGGCTATGCCGTGGTGTACTCGAAGATGCGCTTCAGCCCGAACCCGGCGGCGGTCATCGTCCTGGGTTCAGGGCTCATTGAGGGCAAGGTTCCGCCGCTGCTCGCCGCACGCCTGAACAAGGCTCTGGAAATTTACGACGCCGTCACCCCGGTCAGGCCAGTTTTGGTACCTTCCGGGGGCCAAGGCCCCGATGAACCCCGGCCCGAGTCCTCGGCGATGAAGGACTACCTGGTGACCAAGGGTGCCGCTCCCGGCGATGTGGTGGAGGAGAACAAAGCCACCACCACCCGCGAGAACCTTGCCTACTCCGTCGCACTGCTGGCTGACAGGGGAATCCAGGGGCCGCTGCTGGTGTGCACCAACAACTACCACGTACTCCGCGCCGCCCTCCTGTCCCGTCGGCAGAAGATCAACGCAGAGGTGGTGGGTGCTCCGACCGCCAGGTACTTTGTGCCCAGCGCGTTCCTTCGGGAGTTCGTGGCCGTGATGAGGGACAACCGCCTGACCAACGCAGTTCTCTGCCTGCCGATGTTCGGGATTGCCCTGCTCATCACGGTCGCACTGATGAACTCTCCGGTGGTGTAGCTCTTCCTATGGGTTGGGGAGCCCTGTGGTGAAGGTGTGGCTCCACTCGGTGACGGCGCCGTCCGTGAAGACGTACCCCTTGTCCGGTGCAGCGGTGACTGTCACGGTGCCCGCCGGCTTCCGGTAGGACCCAGCTGCAACCTCCTTGCCGTCAACGAGGTACGTCACGCCCTGAACTGCGGGGATGGTGTACGAATCCTGCCCCTTGCCCGGCCGGTCCGTGAAGGTGACGGCTGCCGGCGTCGCGGTGTCATAGCTGAGGCCGAAACCGAGCGGCAGAAGGACGCCGTCGCCGTCGGCCTTCGGGACGTTCACCGGCAGTTTGCCGCTGGGGTTGACCGCGCCGGCAATGGCGCGGACGGCGCCATGGAAGTTGACCTCCTTGACCCCGTAACTGTTGAGAACGGCGTCGGCGCCCGGGAAGACGTTGATGTCGTAAGGGTTGCGCGTGGCAATGACGATCACCGGCGTTCCGGTCGCCGCGAGCTCAGCCACCATCTGCTGTTGCGCAGCGTTGCCGGTGGCGTTGTAGGAGGCGAAGACGACCGCATCCACTCCGCGGGCAGCGGCCACCGCCCGGGCCCGGTAGGCCGCGGAGGGCGATGCGCCATTCTCGTAATCTTCAGTGACCGCGAATCCTTGCTTTTTGAGCATTGGACCTGCCAGTTCCGGCCACGCTGAACCGGAACCAACCATGAGTACCGAGCTCTTGGACGGGAGCGGCAGGACGCGGTCCTCATTGCGGACCAACGTGACGGCGCGGTCGGAGATCAGATTGGCCGTGGCGAGGTTTTCGGCAGTGCCAACAAGCGTGTCCACCGCGCCGGGATCGGTCATGGGCTGGTCGAAGACGCCGCGCTTGACCTTCCATTCGAGGATCCGTCGGACGGACTCGTCCAGGCGGGCTTCAGTGATCTCTCCGGATCCGACGGCGGCACGCACCCCGGCGAACGACGCCTCCACGTCGGGGGAATTGAGGAGGATGTCGGACCCGGCCTGGATGGCCTTGACCGCGATTTCTTCCTGGGGCCATTCGGCGGCCATCGCGGCCATGTCCAAAGCGTCGGTGGTGACGAGCCCCTTGAAGCCGAGCTCGTCACGGAGCAGGCCGGTGAGCACCTTGTGGGACAGGGTTCCCGGCATGTCCGGATCGATGGCCTCCACAATGATGTGTGCCGTCATGACCATGTCCACGCCGGCATCGATCGCGGCTTTGAAAGGCTGGAGGTGCTTGTTCAGGGTCGCGCGGTCGTAGGTGACCGTTGGCAGTCCGTAGTGGGAGTCCACTGAAGTGTCGCCGTGGCCGGGGAAGTGCTTGGCCGCAGCCCCCACGTTATGTGCCTGCAGGCCGTCGATCTGGGCGACGCCAAGTTTGCTGACCAGTGCGGGGTCTTCACTCATGGAACGGATTCCGATGACAGGGTTGTCCGGGTTGGAGTTGAGGTCCAATACCGGGGCGAAGTCCACGTTGATGCCCATGGCGCGCATCTCCGACCCCAGGATTCCGCCCTGGGCCCGTGCAAGCTCCTCATCTCCGGTGGCACCCAGTGCCATGTTGCCCGGGAGTACAGTGGCGGGCGGCCCGATCCGGGCCACAAGGCCACCTTCCTGGTCGATGGTCACGGCCAGCGGGATGCCTTTTCCGTCTGCGCCCACGGCCGCCTTCTGCAGGCCGTTCGAAAGGCCCGCAACCTGCCCAGGGTTGGCCGTGTTGCCGGACCAAGCGAAGTAGAGGACGCCGCCCAGGTTGTACTTCTCCACCACCTCGGCTGGCGTATTGACGCCGTACCGCTCCTGGTTGCTTGACGCCATGGACGTGTCATCCGCGGACGAACCATAAACATGGGTCCACGTCATCTGGCCGATCTTTTCGTCCAGAGTCATGCCCGCAATCATTGCGTCGATGTCCGGTGAGGCGGAGGCCGCCGTCGTCCTTACCGTGCTGGTGGGCACGGCGGCGACTGCAGTGCCCGCGCCGGTCATGAGCAGCGCCGTGGCGGCCGCCGTCATGAGGGTAGTTCCTTTTCTGTACATGTGGATCCCAATCCCATCGTCCTTGTTTGTTGGTTGAGGCGGGGTGTTTCTGTGCGCTTAGCGTGGCCCGTTGTAGAGGAGGTACGGGCGGGTATCGCGAACGAACTGACCCAGTTCCTGCCGCCAGCTGTCCATGATGGTCTTTGCGTCAGCGCCGGCGTCGAGCTGTTCGGCGAAGCGGGCCGAACCGCTCAGCAGGCCCATCCAACGGCCGCCGTCGCCGCGCCAGTCGAAGCCCGGGTACAGACGCTTGGCTTCGACCAGCATGTGGGTGCCCACCTCAAGCGCTTCAACGCGGGTGGCGTCGGTGATGTGGACCTGGACGCCCCCACAGATGAGGCCTTGGTTTTTCGACAGCGTGGGCTGGAAGTAAGCCTCACGAAAGGTGACGCCGTTGAGACCCTTGCCGTTCAACGCTTCGGCCCATCGGTAGTCCACATAAGGCGCGCCGATGATTTCGAAAGGCCGGGTGGTTCCGCGGCCTTCGGACATGTTGGTCGCCTCGAACAAGGCTGTACCGGGATACAAGGTGGCTGTTTCCGGCGTGGGCATGTTGGGACTCGGGAGAATCCAGGCTGCCCTGTTATCCGGTCCGGTCATCTCGCGGCGCCAGCCCTGAACCTGCACCACGTGAAGGTCCTTGATGGGCGTGAGACCGGCGGCCGGGAGGTAGACGGCGTTGAAGCAGGTGGCGAGCTCGCCCACGGTCATGCCGTGTTGCAGGGCTATGCCCAACCGTCCCACTCCGGACTCGAAGCCGGGTTGGAGGACCGGTCCGCGCGCCTGGCCGCCGATGGGATTGGGGCGGTCCAGGACCACAAACTTGGCGCCGGTCCGGGACGCCGCCTGCATGGCGCCCCACATGGTCCAGATGTAGGTATAGAACCGGGCTCCGACGTCCTGGATGTCGAAGCAGATGGTGTCCACGCCGGATGCTTCGTAAAAGCCCACGTAGTCGGCAACTTCGGCGCCGTAGGAGTCATAGACGGTGATGCCGGTCCGCGGGTCCACCGAGGTGCCTTCGCTGCCGCCGTCCTGGGCGGTTCCGCGGAAGCCGTGCTCGGGTCCGAAGACGGCCCCGACGTCGACGCCCTTGTCCGCCATGTCGTCCACGATGGAGCGGAAGTTGGCCAGGACGCCGGTGGGATTGGTGATGACACCTACCTTGCGACCGGCGAAGATGCTCCAGTTATCGGCGGCGGCGAGGTCGGCTCCGTTGACGGCGGCTCCCGGCTTTCCGGGTCGCGTGCCCGGCGGCTGCGCGACGGCGGCAGGCGTGAAGGGTGCGACGACGGCGGCCGCTGCGGCCAGCCCCGAGGCATGGATCAGTCTTCTGCGGTTGAGGTTCATGGGGTGCCTTTCGGAAAGGTGCTGCCGTGCTCAGGTGGGGATTCCTTGACAACATTTGTGATTTTCCTTACATCGACCGTATTCCCCTCGTGGAGATGCGTCAATGACTTACCTTCGTATCCACGTTTAGGTAACTTATTTACAAGCCCGTACTTTTGGACCCAGCCGTTGGAAGGAGTCCGCCGTGGACCAGGAGCTGAACACGCAGGCATCGCGTACTGTTTTGGTCCGGATCAGATCTGCCCTGCCGGCCCTTCGCCCGTCCGAGCGCTCTGTTGCCGAGCTTGTCCTGGCGGACCCTTCGCGGGCCGCGACTTTGTCCATCGGCGACCTCGCCGAGCACTGCGGAACGTCCACCACGTCGGTTGTCCGCTTCTACAAAAAGGTGGGCTACCGCGGGTACTCCGAGCTGCGCCTCGACCTCGCCAGGGAAGCTGCCAGGGAGAGTTCAGCCAACCCCGTGCCCGCTACGGTTTACGACGACGTGAACCCGTCGGATTCGCTTCCCGACATCATTTCCAAGATCGCTTTCAACGAAACGATGTCCATCGCTGACACCGCCCAGGTGCTCGACGTTCACGAACTGGCCACAGCCATCGAGGTCATCACCCGCTCGCGGAAGATCGACATCTTTGGTGTGGGCGCCGGAGGGTTGGTCGGCCACGACCTGCAGCAGAAACTGCACCGGATAGGCCTGACTTCCTTCAACTGGCCCGAAGTTCATGTCGCGTTGACGTCCGCGGCGCTTTTGGACGAGAACGGTGTGGCGGTGGGCATCTCACACTCGGGCACCACCGCGGATACGATCGATTTCCTCAGGGCGGCCAAGGTTACCGGGGCCACTACGATCGCCATCACCAACCATGCTGACTCGCCGTTGGGCCGTGCCGCCGACATTGTGCTCAGCACCGCAGCGCGTGAGACACCCTTCAGACCAGGCGCGATGGGGAGCCGGATCGCCCAGATGATGGTGGTTGATTGCCTTTTCGTGGGGGTCGCCCAGCATTCGTACGACGCTTCCATCTCAGCGCTGCGCAAGACGCACGCGGCCGTCCAAGGCAGGAAAGTGCCGCGCGGGCATACACCGCCCCAGCCGAATATAGTCGTGTGATGTTCACCCTCGTTGCTCCGGATGCTTCCTTTTATCAGTCGTTTACCGAGTCCCACAGCGAGTGGGACGGTGCCCACCAGGACGGTGCCGGGCTGTTCCCGGGGGATGACGTCACCAGTCAAAAGGGCTTTGAGCGCTGGGTCCGCAAGCTGCTGGATGCTGAACGGGCCGTCGAAAAGGACGGTATTGTTCCCTGCACGTTCCGGTGGATAACGGAGGGCCCGCGGTATGTGGGCTCCATTGCGTTCCGCCACTATCTCACCCCAGCCCTCCTGAACTCCGGCGGGCATATCGGCTACGGCGTAAGGCCATCTGATCGTGGACGCGGGGCGGCATCCTGGGCCCTCCAGGAACTGTGCGCTCACCTGGCTGCGCGGGGAGAGCCTGATCGGGTTCTCTTGACCTGCGATGACTCCAATGCCGCGTCCGCCAAGACCATTGAACGCGCGGGCGGGCTCCTTGAGGATGCGCGAATCGACGCCGATGGGCGACTCTTCCGCCGCTATTGGATCGACCTCCAGGCTGTTCATGTTCCCGTCACCAAGCCTTGCTAGCCTGCCGTGCACCACACGGCTTAGCAGGAGGACCGCATGACGGACGCAAACCCACTCGCCACATCGCTGGACAACTGGTGGGTCAGGGACAACCTGCGCGAGACCATCGACCATCTGGTGGAGCTGGGATACACCATCAGCGGAGGCCAAGGTGAAGACCCTGAGCTCATCGATCCCGGCGGATCGGCCGTGGAAACATGGAGCGACGAATACCCCTACCCGGAGCGGATGACCCGCGACGAGTACGAGATCGAGAAGTACCACCTGCAGATCGAGCTGTTGAAGTTCCAATACTGGGGCCAGGATCTGGGCCTGAAGCATGTGATCGTGTTCGAAGGCAGGGACGCCGCGGGCAAGGGCGGAACCATCAAGCGCTTCACCGAGCACCTGGATCCCCGCTCGGCCCGGACCGTGGCGCTCGCCAAGCCCTCCGACCGCGAGCAGGGCCAGTGGTATTTCCAGCGCTACATCCAGCACCTGCCCACTGCCGGGGAAATCGTCATGTTCGACAGGTCCTGGTACAACCGGGCCAACGTGGAACGCGTCATGGGGTTCTGCACCGACGAGGAATACGACACCTTCATGGGCCAGGCGCCCGTCTTTGAAAAAATGCTGGTGGACGCCGGAATCCACGTCACCAAGTTCTGGTTCTCCGTGACCCGGCAAGAGCAGCGCACCCGTTTCGCGATCCGCCAGATCGACCCCGTGCGGCGCTGGAAACTCTCACCAATGGACCTCGCGTCACTGGGCCGCTGGGATGAATACACCGAGGCCAAAGAGCAGACCTTCCTCCACACGGACTCCGACCACGCGCCGTGGATCACCATCAAGTCCAACGACAAGAAGCGTGCCAGGATCAACGCCATGCGCTTCTTCCTTAACCAATTCGACTACGAGGACAAGGACACCTCGGTGGTCTTCCCGGCGGATCCGCTGATCGTCCGCCGCGGCCGCGACGCCGTAGGCGACTAGTCGCTCTACGCGCAAAACCCGGCAAACCGCGACATCGGCACTTACCGTAAGTGCCGACGTCGCGCTTTTCCTGAAAGTTCCGTTACATTCTTCTGACTGCCGGACATTAACCGGGTATGAGCGTGCAGACGGACCAAGGAGATCGCGTGGAGCCGGCCAGACAGGAACACTTCCTGGCAGCCCACTCGGCCTGCCATGACAAGGTCTATCGCTTTTTCCGGCGCCGCGCCGGGGACCCGTCCGCTGCCGAGGACCTATGCGCCGAAGTCTTCCGCATCGCCTGGGAGAAGTGCCGTCAGGACCAGGAATTGTCCGTGCTGATCGTGTTCGGTATTGCCCGGAATGTTCTCCGCAACCACAACCGTTCCGCCGTCCGCTCGATGAACCTCGCGCAGCAACTGGAACGGCAGCAGACCAGGGAACCGGTTAGCGACGACGGCGAGGTGCGGGACGCGCTGGACCGGCTCAAGCCCGAGGACCGTGAGGTCCTCCTCCTGACGTACTGGGACGGCTTCACCTCGGCCGAAGTTGCCGAACTGCTCGATGTCTCGGCCACCGCTGTCAGGATGCGGCTGCACCGGGCTCGAAGACATCTCAGCCAACTACTTCGGGCAGAGCGAGAGACAGAGGATGTGCAGCGATGAGGCATGAGGAAACGGCCGCTGTGGAACGATTGACGGGCGCCGATCCGGGCGTGGCCGTCACGGAAGAGGAACTGGCCCGGAGCCGCGAGAAAAGCCTTGCTGTCAGGTTCACTGACTCGGAGCAACTCGTACCTGGCGGCTCCATCGACGACTTCCATCAGCGACGCCCGCGTCGACGTTTCCGGCTGGCTGCGGGGGCCGGGTTGGCGGCAGCGGCAGTCCTCGCCGGTGTTTTCGTGGCGTCGTCCCTGTCCGCGCCGCTCAGTGAGCAGGCGGGTCCAGCCGCCACCCCCTCTGCTGCCGCACCGGAAACAGATTCGTCCGCGTCTCCATCATTGCCCGAAATTATTGGCGCCAAGGCGGCGACGGGCGCTGCCGAAATCGTCGTCGGAGGCAACGGCAACAAGGCCGCCGTCTCTACGGATCAAGGCGTCAACGTCTTCATGGAGGCTCTCAACTCAGGCAAGCTCGGCCTGAACAGCGGAGGGTGCTTCGCCGAAATCCGCCCGGACGGAACATCGACGGGCCTCATCTTCCCCTTCGGAACCCAGGTCACCGGGACGGGAGTCATTTTGCCCGACGGAACTGCAGTCAATGTGGGCGAAGACTTTGCGTTCGGAGGAGGACTCGCGCCCGGCACCAGGGACCCCGGCGTGTGCTCTCCGACGGGTGCAGCGTTCCTGGTCCAGAGTTGGTGAGCCCGCGAGTTGGCACTTAATGCCCATGTTTTGGGGGCATTGTCATTAGGTGCCAACTCGCGGAACGTCGGGCTTCCTATTCGGTAGCTTCGTCCGCGGCGACCGGATCCTTCAACAGGAGTGCCGTGCCCTGGAAGGGCCGCAGTTCCAGGAAGAAACTGCCCAGGTCATCCACCTGGCCCACGTCTTCGCCGCTGAACAGATCGTGGACGGTCGCGCCAGGCACCAGATGCGAGGACTGGATGCTGCCTGCGATGTCCTGGTCGGAGAAGTTCAGGACCGTCACTTGCACCGCTCCGTCAGCGAGCTGGTTGACCATCACCAACAGGCCACGGTTGGACACGTCCGGGACATCCAGGAGGGTACTGGTTGCGATCCCGGACTCTTCCCGCACCGTGAGGATCTTCTGGAGCCGCCGCGCATAGGACGCCGGATCCTTGAGCTGCTCGGGCAGCGGGCCGTAGAGGCTGCGTGCCCGGGCCATGCCCGCCAAGGAGGTCGTTGCGTCCGGGCTGGTCCCCATGAGGTCGTGGGCTCCGCGGTTGATCCAGCGGGTGTCGCCCTGGGACGTCAACTCGCGGACAGTTTCACGGTCCAGGGCAGTGATGCCGGTGAGGTCCCAACCGGACAGTGCGAAGACGCCCGGCTGCAAAGCGTTGTACATGGACAGCAGGACGTGGGCATCCAGTATTTGGGCTTCCTGTTCCGCCGTGATGGCGTCCGGGTCCTTGATCCCCAAAGTGGCCATGATGAAGCTGACGGTGGTGCAGGCGATGCCGTTGGTGGTGAAGACGGCGTTGTAGGGGCCGTTTTCACCTGTGAGGCGCTCCCGCAGGGTGTCCTGTACTTTTTCGGCCACCTCCGCGCCCGTCAGTTCTTCCCCGCCGAGCTCGAAAATGTCGTCCCTGTGGCCGGCCGCGAAGTGCAGCAGTTCGTAGGTCAGTTCGTCGTGGTTCTGGAGTGCGTGGACCAAGGACGCCTGGTCGACGCCGATCTCCATGGCGAGCTTCAAGGTCAGGCGCAGGAACTCGGTATCACCGGTCACCAGGGCGTAGTGGTATGCGGGCCTGGTGACGAAGTCGTAGGACAGGTCCGGACCCGACTCGGACTGGGCCTTGATGTCATCAATGGTGAGGTTGAGTTCCTGGAAGGAGAAGCCACCCACTTTGCGGATCATCGAGCCGATCAGCTGGTTCGCTGCCTCGGACAATGGGTGGCCTTCGGACCAGCCCGGCTCTTCCTCGGCGCTTTTCTCAACACCCAGGAAGCCGTTGGCGTCCAGGCGCAGTGCGCCCGTTCCAAGGTCCAGCAGGGAATGCAGGGCATCGCCCACCACCAGGCGCATGCCGGCAAAGGTGGGGTCCAGCCAGTTGATGGACGGCTGCCCGGCCTTGAAATAGTGGAGGTACACCCAGCGGCGTTTCTTGCCGGTGGTGTCGACGATTGCCTTGGTCGCGCTCCAGTTGGTTTCCTTCACGCCGGGCTCGTAGAAGATGACCCGCTGCAGGCGGCCGATGATGTAGCCGGCCTGCTGAAGGGCCTTCTCCGTCTCGGGACTGATGTTGACGGAGTCCTCGTTCTCGGGAACGTCCGGAAGGAGGTGCCAGTCCTCTTCGGGGATGTCCACCATGTGATAAATGCCGGGGTAGTCCCGGAAGTTCATTTCGGCAAGCCGGAAGTCAGCACCCTTGCCGGTGTGCCCGGGAACAATGTCGTCGATGATCGTGCCGCCGTGCTCGACGGCGACCTCGCACATCTGCCGGAATTCTTCCTCGGTGCCGAACGCAGGGTCGATCGCCATGCTGATGCGGTCGAAGTGTCCGTCGACGCTGGGTGTCTGCGACCATCCGCGGATGCCGCCGGCAAGCTTGACCGGCCCAGTGTGCAGCCCCCGGATGCCGATCTGGCTGAACGCATCCCACAGTGCAGGGTCACCGAGCGCAGAAAGGAACGACTGGCCGTCCTTGGTGATGAAGGACAGGGGGTAGGCCGTGAACCAGACAGGTGCGCGCTCCACTGCCGAGCGCGGGTTCGGCCTGGCGTAGGAGTTCTGCCACATGCTGGCTTGCCCCGAAAGCTGCCGGGCCATGGTGTTGGCGTCGCCGAGCATGGACTGGTTGCGCAGCCAATCGACGTACGTGGAGTTCAGTCCGTCGAACTCCAGGGACGGTCGGGCTGCAAAGAACTGACGACGGCGGGCAATCGGCCTCAGCGCTTTGGGCCGCGCAGGGTAGAACTGCTCGTCGAACGTGATTTCCGGTGACTCTGTTGCGGTTTCCTCAGTTACCTGCGGTTCTTCCTGTGATTCAGATGGATCAGCGCTGACTTCTGCCGCGCTCTCGTTGACTACAGGCTCCCGCACAGCATTCTCCTTTACGTGGCCGGCGCTGGCGCCGACCTTCCGAGGGGGTCGTTCAAGAGTTCACGTACCCGGGCTTACCCGGAGTATTCATGCTAGGCACGACCGCATGCGGTTTGTCGAACTTGGAAGAAGTGAGTCGTCAGGTTGCTGGCTAATGTCCGCCCGAAGACTGTTGCTGCGCTAGTAGACAGACCCTTCCAGCAGCTCCGAAAGCCTGCCCGCTGCACGCCTTAGTTCCGGTACGCCGGCCCTCAACGCTTTGTCGGTGACGGACTCCACTGGGCTGAACCAGCAGGAAGGCATCAGGCGTGGAACAATCCCAGGAGTTCGTCGCCTGGGCGTGGGACAACCAAATTGCGCTGCTGGCCGCCGACAACTTCGCCTTCGAATGCCTCCCGGCCGTGGCAGGCAGCCCGTTCCTGGAGGCGGCGCCGAATGACAACGGCATGATGCACCAGCAACTCCTCGCCAAACTCGGCATGCCCCTCGGTGAGCTTTGGCGACTGGGTCCATTGGCCCGGCACATGAGGTCCACCGGAAACTGGGACGCCTTTGTCAGCATCAAGCCGCTCAACATCGTGGGAGGCACGGGTTCGCCGGCGAACGCCATCGCGCTGCTGTAAACCACGAAGCCGGACTACGCTGGAACTCCCGGCCCCGGAGCAAAGGCGAAGTGGACACCATGAAGACAGTTGTCATCGGAGGCAGCGGCCACATCGGCTCCTTCCTCGTTCCCAGGCTCGTCCGTGCGGGGCATGAGGTGGTCAACATCAGCCGCGGAACCAGCACGCCCTACACGGATTCACCCGAATGGCAGCAGGTCCGCCAGGTCGCTGCGGACCGTGAGCAGGAGGACCGTGCCGGCACCTTCGGTGACAGGGTCGCGGAGCTGGGTGCCGACGTCGTGGTTGACCTTGTCTGCTTCACGCTCGACTCGGCCACCGCGCTGGTGAACCGTCTCCGTGGCGAGGTGGGGCATCTCCTGCACTGTGGATCCATCTGGCGGTACGGCGAGAGCTTGAAGTTGCCGTTGGCGGAGGGCTCGGATTCCGCCCTCGAACCGACTGATGAGTACGGCATCCAGAAGCGCGACATCGCCCGCATGCTGAAGGAGGAGACGGCGTCCGGCGGCCTGGTCACGACGTCGCTGCATCCCGGCCATATCGTGGGGCCGGGCTGGCATCCGGTGGGGCCGCTTGGGAATTTCGACCCCACGGTGTGGCAGAAGATCTCCGGCGGGCAGACAGTGCTCATGCCGGGAAGCGGTGCGGAAATGATGCATCACGTCCATGCCGACGACCTCGCGCAGGCCTTTGAGAAAGCCATCGACCGCCGTGATGCGGCGGCCGGCGAAGACTTCAACATCGTCGCTCCCACGGCCCTGAGCGTTCGCGGCTACGCCAGGATTGCGGCGTCCTGGTTCGGCCAGGAGCCGCATCTTGAGACGGTCGGATGGGACGAATTCCGCCGGACCAGCACGCCCGAACACGCTGAAACGAGCTGGGCCCACTTGTCCCGCAACCATTGCCTCACCATCGAAAAAGCCAAATCCCTCCTGGGCTACGCACCGCGCTACGAGCCCGAGCAGGCCGTGCACGAGTCCCTGCGCTGGCTCGTTGACCACGGGCAACTCAAGGTCAGCAGCCCCGACTGAACCTGAACGGTATCTGTACATCCCCCGCGCGAGGCCCGAAGCTTGAAGCAAGCAAAGGGGGCTCTCTGTGTACAAGGCGCCGAGCAGGGACGTGACTGACAGCCGGCTGGACCATGCGTTCTTCATCCTGGGCGGGGCGGCTGCGGTGTGGCTGGCGTTCCTGCTGGTGGGGGAGAGCTTCCATCTGGGGTGGGGCCAGGTGTGGTTCTACTTCTTCTTCTGGGCATTTCTTGCTTATCTGCTCCTGCCCCGCCTGCACCGCATCCTGACCACTATTTACGTTCCGGGCTACTTCATCGGGCGCGCCCGGACCAGTGACGGACTCCTGGGCGATCCCGTGAACGTCGCGTTGCTCGGCCACGAGCCGCAAATCCACGCCATCATGCGCGCTGCCGGCTGGACGCAGGCGGACGACGTCACCTTCGGCAGCAGCCGCCGCATCGTAAGCTCCACCATTTTCAGGCAAAGCTATTCCGAGGCGCCGGTCAGCCCGCTCTACCTGTTCGACCGGCAACAGGATTTCGCTTACCAGCAGGAAGTGGACAACAACCCCGGCAAACGCCACCACGTCCGGTTCTGGCGCTGCCCCGATGGCTGGCTCCTGCCGGGCGGTCACAAGGTGGACTGGCTTGCCGCCGGAACCTACGACCGCAGCGTCGGTTTCTCGCTGTTCACCCTCCAGATCACGCATAAGATCGAGCAGAACACGGACGTTGAGCGTGACCACATCGTGCGGACAGTTTCCGACGCCGGGCCCGCGGTGTCCGTTCACGTGATCAAGGACTTCTCTACCGGGTACCACTCCCGGAACGGCGGCGGGGATTCAATCTCCACTGACGGCGACCTGCCCATTATCGACGCGCGGTCCGTGACTGTCCCGGCCGGCCAGCCTTCCCGTCCCACTGACAGCCGTGACAGGCGGCCGGCTCCCACCATGATGGGTGCCGCGTTGGTGGTGGCCAGGTCCATCGCGGCCTTCGCCCTCGCCTTGACCCTGCTGACTTCATCCGAGGTCTTCACGGACCTCACCGCCGACGGCGACCCCCTTGACCCGCAAACCACGACGGCGGTGGTCGCCTTCGTTGCCATCGCGGTGCTGTTGTTCGGCCTGGGTGAGATTTTCCTTGCCTGGCGGATTTTCCTGGGCAGCAACGGAGCCCGGGTGATCGCAATGGGCCTCAGTTCCATTTCGGTGGTTGTCCAGGCCATTGACTACTTCACCGGAAGCACCAACATCACCCTCGAAGCCGGACTCTCAGGCCTGGCCACCGACATCCTGGTTCTCCTGGCACTTTCCAGCCAGCGGGCGAGGGTCTACGCCAAACGGCAGCGAATTCCGGCTGTGCCTGCCTCGGTCGTCGGGCGCCGCGTCTCTTCCTGACCCTCTTTCAAGCCGGGAGTGCCGGGACACGCCGTCGTTTCCGGCGTGTCGGAGGCATTTCAAGTTCAAAGCGGGTCGTGGAGGTACAGCTTTCCACGATTCTTCAGCTTGGCTCAATAGACTGGCGGTGCCCGGGGCCGCGCATAGCAGCATTGAGCCCCGGCAATTATCGAACACCGAATTGGGGCCCCTCGTTTTGACTGCTGTTTTTCCGAAAATTACCGTCGTTGTGCCTACCTACAATGAGCGCGAGAACCTGCCGGTTCTTGTCGCCCAGCTCCAGGCACTCAGTATTCCGAATCTGCACGTGCTGGTTGTTGATGACAGCTCACCTGACGGGACCGGGATGGTGGCTGATCGATTGTCGGCGGAATCCCGGGGAACAGTGTCCGTCCTGCACCGGAAGGAAAAGGATGGACTGGGCCGGGCCTATGTGGCGGGAATGACCGAGGCGCTGGCCGGGAACTCGGAGATCATCATCCAAATGGACGCAGATCTGTCCCACCCTGTAGCTGCAATCCACACCATGCTTGAACGGATCCAGGATTCCGGGGCGGCGCTCGTGATTGGTTCGCGCTACGTCACTGGCGGCTCCACTGCGGCCGAATGGCCCTGGCACCGCAAGGCCCTTTCGGCGTGGGCCAACTTCTATGTCGGCGCAATCCTGGGGTTGAAGGTCAAGGATGCGACGGCGGGATACAAGGCGTGGACAGCTTCTGCGTTGCAACAGATCGATGTGGCGTCCATCCAAAGCGACGGATATTCATTCCAGGTGGAGATGAACTACCGGGCAGCCCGGCACGGCCTGAAGATCATGGAGGTTCCCATTCATTTTGAAGAGCGGGTGGAAGGCGCATCCAAGATGGACCTTCGCGAACAACTCGAATCCGCGCTCACCCCGTGGAAGCTCCGCTTCCAGAAGGTGGAGGCACCCGCACGGGTGACCGCCTTCTAAGGCGCCAAACTCTTAAAGCCCGACGGCGGCACCCAAGTGAGTGCCGCCGTCGGGCTTTATCCCTGTGCGCGAGCGTTGGCTTCAAGCTTGAGGGATGTGCGGGAGCGTTGGCTTCAAGCTTGAGGGATGTGCGGGAGCGTTACGCGGTGACTGCCAGGGCGTCGATCTCCACCAGCATGACCTCGTGCGGCAGGTCCACGAACACGGTGGTGCGGCTGGGCAGCTGGCCGCTGGGGACGTTCTCGCGGATGAACTCGCCGTAGACCTCGTTCATGGCGGCGAAGTCGTCGCGGGTGGTGAGGTAGACGCGGAACATGAGGACGTCTTCGACGGAGGATCCGCCGGCTTCCAGGATGGCCTTGACGTTCTCCAGGGTGCGGCGGGTCTGGACGCGGACGTCGCCCTCGCCGATGTACTGGTTGGTGGCGGGGTCCATGGGGCCCTGGCCCGAAACCTGGAACATGCCGCCCTTCTTGATCCCCTGGGAGAATACGTGCGCCGGGGCGGGGGCGTTTTCGGTCAGTACTACGGTCTTTTCACTCATGCTGGGTTCCTTTCGTGGCTGATCCAGCCGAGGTCGTTGGAGATGGCCTCGGTGCTGGCTTTGAGGTCGGGCAGCAGCTCAAGCAAGCCTTCATAGCTGAGCATCACTACCGGTACCGAACAAGAGGCTGCGGCAACAACGGCGCCGCTGGCGTCGCGGATGGGGGCCGCGATGCAGTGCACGAACGCTTCGTGCTCGGCGTTGTCGTGTGCCCAGCCCTGTTCCTTGACCTGCTCGAGTTCGGCCAACAAGGCCTCCGGCGAGGTCAGGGTGTTCTCGGTAACTTTCACGTAGTCCAGCCCCGCCGCGATCTTTTCCTGCCGGCTGCGCGGCATGTCGGCGAGGAGGACTTTGGACACAGCGGCCGAGTGCAGCGATGCAGTCAGGCCGATGCGCGAGTACATGCGGACGGGGTGGTGGGACTCGAACTTGTCGATGTACACCACCTCGCTTCCTTCGAAGGCGGCAAGGTGCACGGTGTGCCCGGTCTTGCCGTTGAGTTCGGCCAGATGGGGGTGGGCCACTTTGCGGATGTCCCGCTGTTCCAGCGCCAGCGAGGACAGTTCGAACAGCTTGGAGCCGAGCATGAACCGTTGGTCCTCGTCCCGCACTACCAGCCGTTTTTCTTCGAGGGCGTGGAGGAGCCGCATCACGGTGGTCTTGTGTACGGATGCCTTGGATGAGAGTTCATCCAGGGTGGCTGGCTTCGCGGCGAGTTCGCCGAGCAGGTCGATGGCCCGCAGGAGGCTTTGGCTCAAGGTGTCACGCTCCGGTTCCGGTGTTGAATTGTCCGTCTTCAACATGGATAGCAGCCCAGGCCCCATCCGAAGAATCGAGGATGGCCGCGAGGTCCTCCGCGGACGGCAGCGGACCCCGGTCGCCGTGGACCGTCAGCGTGCAGGCAGCGGCGACATGGCCCCGGCGGAGGCTCTCTTTCTGGCCGAGTCCGAACAACATGCCGCTGAGGTACCCGGCGGCGAACGAGTCACCGGCGCCAACAGGTTCGACGACGGCGACCGACAGTGCGGGCACCTCTTCCCGGGTGCCGCTCCGGTCCAAAGAGATGGCGCTGATGGCCTCGTTCTTGATGACCAGGACCTTGGGGTCGGGCATCAGGCGGCGGAGTTCGGCTTCATCAGTGGTTCCGAAAGCGTGTTCGGCTTCGTCTTTTCCGACAAGCACGACGTCGGCGAGGTTCGCCAGCCGCTGCAGGACGGAACGGTCCTGGCCTGCCCACAAGGCTTCGCGCCAGTTGACGTCGAAGCTAATGGTCCGGCCGTTCCGGGGTGCGGTGAGGATCGCTTCGAGGAGGGACAAGCACTCGGGGGAGAGGGCGGCGGTGATTCCGCTCAAGTGGATCAGGGCAGCGTTTTCCAGCAGGGAGGACACCGCGGGATTGGAGAGTGTTTCCCGTCCCATGGCCGACGCCGCGGATCCTTGCCGGTAGTAGAGGACTGAGCTGCCGCCGTCGGGGTCTGAATCCTGGGCCGGGACCTTCACGTAAAGGCCGGTGGGACGCTGGGAGTCGACGTCGACGCCTGAGACGCCCACTCCGTGATCCCGGAGATCGTGGAGGATGCGCGTGCCGAAGCCGTCGTGGCCCACCCGGCTGACCCAGTGGGTGTCCAGTCCCATGGCTGCCAGGCCCATGGCGACGTTGGATTCGGCGCCGCCGATCCCGCAGTGCAGCTCCGTTGCCAGGTGCAGGGGGACAGCTTGGACAGGGGTAAGCATGGCCATGGTTTCGCCGACACATACAGCTGAAAGCACTCGTTCTCCCATAGGTTCGCGCGCTTCGCAGCGGCCTTGACTCTCTATCCGCCACCATGTTAGACATATCACCAGCAGGTTTGCAACCAGCGTTGCAAAATACGCAACGCAAGAGAATCAACCCAAAACGCAGCTTCAACGCCGCAGCACCGCGAAGGGAATCAACGCGTGGACACTTCCGAAGCCATCTCGGCAACCGCCGTGGCATCCTTGGCCGAGCGCCGGCTCGACTGGCGCCACAAGGCCATCCCCGCCGCCGCCAACGGGATCACGCACGCTGAGTTCCTTGCGGCCAAGCCAACTCTGGCCGCGCTGCAGACCCCGCTGCTCACCCTCGACGCCCAGGCACTCCAGGGCAACGCCGACCACCTGGCGAAGTGGTGCGCAGACAAGGGCGTGCTGCTCGCTCCCCACGGCAAAACCACCATGTCCCCGCAGCTCTGGACCGAGCAGCTCAACCGGGGAGCCTGGGGCATCACGCTGGCCAACTTCGCGCAGCTGCGAGTGGCCCGCGGGTTCGGCGTCCGCAACCTGCAGCTCGCCAACAGCCTCACGGATCCCCACGCCATCCAGTGGGTGGCGGAGCAGGACTCCACCATCCTGTCCTGGGTTGATTCAGTGGACACGGTCGCGCTGATCGAACGGACCTTGGCCGGCACCGACTCTGTTCTGGATGTCCTGGTTGAGCTGGGCGCACACGGTGGGCGGACCGGAGCCCGCGGTGTGGATGCCGCGCTTGAGGTTGCCCGGGCCGTTGATGCCGCGGAGCACCTTCGCCTTGTGGGCGTCGCCGGGTACGAAGGCTCGCTCGCGCACACAGCGGACGACGCCGGACTGGCCGCCGTCCGCGGGTACCTCGCCAAGATGCGGCTGCTTCACGAGGAGCTGCTCGCCGCCGGGTTGTACGGTTCCGGCTCCGTCATCATCACGGCCGGTGGCAGCGCGTACTTCGACGACGTCGTCACTGTGCTGTCCCCTTGCATCAGCACCACAGCAGAGGCGGCCCCGACTGTGTCTCATTCCCTGAAAGTGGATCTCATGATCCGCAGCGGCGCCTACATCATCCACGACGACGGTTTCTACCGCGGAATCTCGCCGTTCTCCCGGGCGGGCAACCAACCCTTCAGCCCCGGAATGTACGGCTGGGCACGGGTTGTGTCGCAACCGGAACCGGGCCTTGCACTCCTCGACGCCGGCAAGCGGGACCTTCCGTTCGACGAAGGCCTGCCCGAGCCGCAGTTCATCGGCTCAACCCTCGGTGGAGCCATGGAGGCCCTGGTCGGAGCCGAAATCACCTCGGTCAACGACCAGCACAGCTTCCTGGCCTTCAACCCCGACACCACCACCGTCCGCCCCGGCGACGTCGTCCGGCTGGGCCTGTCCCATCCGTGCACCGCCTTCGACAAATGGACCGTCATCCCGGTGCTCGCGGATTCCACGCCTGGCGGCGACCAGACCGTCGTCGACCTCATCCACACCTTCTTCTAGGACCCACCATGAAGACCCTCATCAGCAATGCCACCTTGGTGGACGGAACCGGAGCGGACCGCCGCCAAGCGGACGTCCTGCTGGACGGCGCGGTGATTGCCGCCGTCGTCGACGCCGGTAGCCTCACCCCAGCGGACACGGGCGCCGAGCGTCTCATCGATGCCACCGGCCTGGTCCTGAGTCCCGGTTTCATCGACATGCACGCGCATTCCGACCTGCAGTTGTTGGTCAACCGGGACCACTACGCCAAGCTCAGCCAAGGCGTCACCACGGAACTGTTGGGCCAGGACGGACTGTCCTATGCGCCCGTGGACGACGCCACACTGGCCGGTGTCCGGGAGAAAATCGCGGGCTGGAACGACAACCCGGCCGGCTTCGACTGGAATTGGCGGACTGTGGGCGAGTACCTCGACCGCCTCGACAGCGTAGAAGAGGGCGGCCGCATCGCCACCAACGCCGCCTACCTCGTGCCCCAAGGGACCGTCCGGGCCATGGTGATGGGTTTCGCTGAAGGAGACCCCACGCCCGGGCAACAACAGCACATGCAGGACGTCATCCGCGCGGCGATGGAAGAAGGCGCCGTCGGCATGAGCTCCGGTCTGACCTACACGCCCGGTATGTACGCGCAGACCGAGGAACTTGCCGGGCTCCTCCGCACGGTGGGTGAGCTGGGCGGCTTCTACGCACCGCACCACCGCTCCTACGGCAAGGGCGCCCTGGGAGCCTACGCCGAGATGATCTCCCTCAGCCGCGATACCGGCTGCGCCCTCCACCTTTCCCACGCCACCATGAACTTCGCCGAAAACAAGGGCCGCGCCGGGGAACTCCTGGACTTGATCGACCAAGCCCTGGACCAAGGCGTGGACATCACCCTGGACACCTACCCCTACCTCCCCGGCGCCACCACGCTCTCCGCGATCCTGCCGAGTTGGGCCTCATCCGGCGGCACCGAGGCCACCCTGGCCCGGCTGGCGGACCCGGACACCCGCGCGCGCATCCGCGAAGCCGTGGAGATCTACGGCTCCGACGGCTGCCACGGCGTCGTTGCCGAGTGGGACACCCTGGAAATCAGCGGAGTGCAGAACCCGGCGCTCGCAGAACTCGTGGGAAAGACCATCAAGGACATCGCGGCCGAAGCCCGGCAGGATCCCTTCGACGTGTTCGTGCGCATCCTCACCGAAGACCGCCTCGGCACCGGCATCCTGCAACACGTGGGTCACGAGGAAAACGTCCAGGCCATCATGAAGCACCGCACGCACACCGGCGGCAGCGACGGACTCCTGGTCGGCGCCAAACCACACCCCCGCGCCTGGGGCACGTTCCCGCGCTACCTCGGCCATTACTCCCGCGACCTCGGCCTGCTCAGCCTCGAAGAAACAGTCCACCACCTCACGGGCCGGCCCGCCGCCCGCCTCAAGCTCAGCGGCAGGGGACTGGTCCGCCAAGGTTACGCAGCCGACGTCGCGCTCTTCGACCCCGCAACCATCCGCGATACCGCCACGTTCGAGAATCCCCGCCAGGCCGCCGACGGCATCCACTACGTGTTCGTCAACGGCACGGCAGCGATCGACGGCGGCAAACCCACCGGCGCACGCGCCGGCCGCGCCCTCCGCAGACACAGCGACGGCCTCACCCGAGTAGGAAGCAGCACCTCATGACCCCCGAAGAATTCCTCCAGCAGCTCGAAACGGACCGCACGCTCGCTGTGGTCCGGGCGCCCTCCATTACGGACGCGGCCGACCTCTGCCGTGCCTTGGCCAGCGGCGGCATCCGCAGCGTCGAGCTGACGTTCACCACGCCGGATGCGCTCAAGCACGTCAAGCGCGCGGCCGAGACGGCAGCGGACCACGGTGCCGCCGTCGGAATCGGCACCGTCATGACCGGTGACCAAGCCCGCGCAGCGATCGACGCCGGGGCGAAGTTCCTGGTGACGCCCGGGCTCCGGCCCGAGGTCGCCGCAGTTGCTGCGGCTGCGGGAATCCCCTTCAGCCTCGGCGCCATGACCCCCACAGAGGTGGCGCAGGCTCTGGACCTGGGTTCGGCCGCCGTCAAGATATTCCCCGCCCGCCAGCTCGGTCCGGCGTATCTGAAGGACCTGCAGGGCCCATACCCGGGCATCCGCTTGCTGCCTTCGGGAGGCATCGACGCCTCCAACGCCAAGAGCTATCTCGACGCCGGTGCTGCCGCAGTCTGCTGTGGCACCAGCGTGGTCCCGCCCGCAGCAGTCGCTGCCGGCGATTGGGCAGACATCGCGGCACGTGCCGCAGCCTTCACCAGCACCCTCAAGTAGGACTCACCCAGAAAGAAACGCCCATGAATGAATTTCTTGAATGGCTGCGGCACGACACCGCCGGCCTGCTCCTCCTGGCAGGCGCGGGCATCGCGTTGCTGCTGTTCCTGATCATCAAGGTCAAGCTCGAACCGTTCATCGCCCTGGTGGGGACGGGTGTGATCGTGGCCCTGGTCGGCGGGATTTCCGTGGAAGCCCTGGTGGGTTCGGCCACCAAGAGCAGCGACGCCCTCATCGAAAAGGGCTTCGCCGGCATCCTCGGCCACATCACCGTGATCATCGGCCTCGGTACCGTGCTGGGCGCCATCCTGGAACGGTCCGGCGGCGCGGAAGTGCTGCTCGGCAGGCTCGTGAAGATCTTCGGTGAAAAGGGCACCCCGCTTGCCATGGGCATCACCGGCTTCGTACTGGGTATTCCGGTGTTCTTCGATATCGGCATCTTCGTCCTGGCGCCGCTGGTCTATGTTGCCGCCATCCGCGGCGGCAAGTCCCTGGCACTGTACGCACTGCCGCTGCTGGCAGGCCTTTCCGTAACCCACGCCTTCCTGCCTCCGCACCCCGGCCCTGTTGCCGCTGCCGGCCTCTTCCACGTTGACCTTGGCTGGATCATCCTCATGGGCCTCATCTGCGGCATCCCCGCCTGGTTCGCTTCCGGCATCCTGTGGGGTACGTACATCGGCAAGCGCGTGATGGTGTCCGTTCCGGAAGACCGGATCGTTCCCGAGGCCGAGGGAGCCCGGGGCCACGAACCGTCCATCGGCCTGGTGCTGCTGGCCATCGGCCTGCCCATGATCCTCATCCTTGGCGGCACGTTCGGCAACATCTTCGCTCCTCCCGGCGCTTTCCGGGACGTCCTCCAGTTCTTCGGCAACCCGGCCATCGCATTGACCGTGGCCGTGCTGCTGGCCATGTGGCTGCTGGGCATCCGCCGCGGCATGACCTCCGCCGAGCTCAGCGAAATCACGGGATCTTCGCTGCGGCCCGTAGGCATGATTCTCCTCGTGGTCGGTGCCGGTGCCTTCTTCGGAGCAGTCCTGTCCGCCACGGGTGTTGGTAAGGCTGTTGCGGACTCGCTGTCCCAGGCCGGCCTGCCGATCATCCTGTCCGCGTTCGTCATCAGTGCGGGCATGCGCATCGCCCAAGGCTCGGCCACCGTGGCAATCGTGACCACCGGCGGCATCCTGGCACCGAGCCTGGCCACCGGGTACTCCCAGCCGCAGCTCGCCCTGATCGTGGTGGCCATTTCCTCTGGCTCCATCATCGCCAGCCACGTCAACGACGGCGGATTCTGGATCATCTCCAAGTACTTCAACATGTCCGTCAAGGACACCCTGAAGACCTGGACCGTGCTGGAAACCGTGCTGTCCATTGTGGGCTTCGGAATGGCGGCCCTGCTGTACACCTTCGTGAGGTGAACCGCCGGCACCCACGGTGGGTTCCGGCGTCGTGAGCTTCTACCGTCACGAGCCAATGTGAAACCGGATCGGCCCCGGCATGCCTGTCAAAAGGCATGCCGGGGCCGTTGTGCTTTAAGGAGGTAGTGGCCGCATTGGGCGCGGCTGCGGCCGCATCGCGCTGCCGTTAAAGCAAAGAGCTCCGGAGTGCGTTATTGGGGGATACGCACTCCGGAGCGGTCTTTGAGCAGGCGCTTTCGCTTCCTGCACTCATCACTCTACGTGCCATGGGACCCCAATGCCACCACCTCGAATAAGTACTTTCGCTTTAGTTTCTCCGGTCCCCGTCATGGCGCTTTTTCTGGGGCACAATCAGCACCGGCCGGCGCTGGTGATGGCTGAGCCAGGCAGCCACGGAACCGTTGAGGGCCTCGGAAATCCGGTGCCCCAAACCAGGTTCCGGCGAGCCCACAATGATCATGGACGCGTTGATGTCCGCCGCCAGCCGCCCCAGGGCCCGGGCGGGATCGCCGGCCAGCAGCCGCAGGGTCCAGTCGGCGCTGCCGCCATCCATGGCTTCCCCGATCATCTTGCCGAGGTCCCCCCGGACCGCGTCCACCTCGGCGTCGTCCTTTTCCGGGTGCAGCGACATCCTGTGGGTTTCGCGGGAGGGATCCCACTCCACGAGGTAGCTGGCCTCGTCCACGTAGGCGCACACCAGCGGCACGCCGAGCTGCTCGGCCAGGGTCCGGGCCGTTTGCAGCACCTCCACGTGCTGGTCGGGAAGGACGCCCACCACGAGGGGAATGGGCCCGCTGAAATTTTCCTCAGCCATACCCTTATTGTTGCGCCGCGCCGTGCTGTTGAACAGGCTTGTTCCACGTCAGCCGCACCTTGAAGTTGGATGCCGTGCTGGCCGATGCGATAAAGGCGCCCGCCTCCGCATGAAGGTCTATCCCGAACTCCACACTCAGCTCGTCGGGGCGGTTTTCGAGGCTGAGCAACTCGTCAATGACGCCTTGGACCGCGGGACGGACATGCTCGAGGGCCCGTTGGAACGTCTGCTGGGCACGCGCGAAGACCCCCGAGTGATCAGCCGTGTGCTCACCACCCCGTGTCACCAGGCTGCCGGCAGTGCTCGCCACCTCCACGATCACGGTGCCGCCGTCATCCGTTGCGAACTCCACCAGGTGCGTCATTTTTCAGTCCTTTCCGTTGACCGCGCACGCAGGCGGCGGGAGGCCACAAGGAAAGCCATGCCGGCCGCGCAAACCACAAAAAGCTGTATCAAGGCAAAGTAGGCGTGTGTCCGGTACCAGGATTCAAGGAACACTCCCTTGTCCTGGACCCAGACCAGCGGCACGGACAGTGTGGGCCAGAGCAGCAGCCAGCCCATAAGCCTGGATTGACTGGAACGCATGGCCAGGATGCCCGCGCACAACCCAAAACCTGCATGCACAAAGCTGAACACCACAGCCGTCAGTTCCACGCTGTAATTCAGTCCCGAAAGTCCAAAGACCGCACCTGAGACAACAACTCCGGCCATCACCAGGCGTCCGATGATGGTCCGATCCGGAAGGCCGGCGACGGCCAGCAGCAGGTATCCCAGGGGAGCCACCAAACCGTAGAGGATCCTCAGGGATGCGTCGCCGCCGCTCTCGTACCAATAGTTGTCATCGAACCACAGGAAGTAGACGGCAAAGCACACCCCAAGCCCGCCGGCCACCGCCAGGACGGCACCGCCCCAGGCAAGGGGAACCGCATTCAATGGCGCGGACGCGCCCGGCTGTGATGTCACCGGGCTTTGCCCGGCTCGGGCAGCTGCAATATTCGACGCCGGCACACCGGTCAGCGGCGCAGCGCGCGGTTGGGGCGGGGGCTGATACACGGTGGTGTACGAACCCCGGGTGCCGGCCATATCAGTTTGGGACTCCTCCGCGGAAGGGGTTTGCTTTGGCTTGGCCTTCTCGATTTCGGCACGCGCTGCCGTGGCGAGCCTGCCGGGATCCGCCGCCGAGGGGTCCACTGAAGCCAGTTCACTGGAAACGTCGAGCACTGCCTGCCAGGAGCCCTGGGAGGAGTGGTACCGCAGTTCCCCCTCTAGGTCGGAGACGCGTTGCTTTCGCTCGCAGTCCTGTTTGCGCGCTGCGGCCTGGGGATACTCGGGGTCGTCCAGGACCAAGGCGAAGCCGTCCGCAGCGGCCAACCAATCGCCGGATTCCTCCGCCTGGAGCGCTTCGCGGTAGATACGTGCCAGCTCCAGCCGTCTGCGGGCCGCATCCCTTTGCGTTGCAGCGTCCCTGTAACCGGGTTCCAGAGTGAGTAGGTCCTCAAACAACTCGACGGCCTGCTCGAATCGCCGGGCACGCAATTCCGCGGTTGCCTGCACGTACAACGCCCTCAGCTGGGCCCGCTTCATCGCCTGATCGGTGTGGGCTTGTTCGGTGTTCGCAACAGCAGGGGGCGGCACCGCAGCCTGACCACCCGACGCGGCGGCCGCCGTCGTGCTTTCACTGTAAGCCGGTGCGCGAGGCGGCCCGGTCAGCGTGAAGAGTTGCGTGGAGCCGCCCCGGACGTAGAGGGCCGGCGTGACCCATTCCAACGTGCCGTCGGGGCTGGCCATGACCGAGATGCGGCCAACGCGGGCGGCTTCGTCCACCGTGCGGCCGTTGGCGATTGCGGCGTAGAAGCCGTGGGCGAAGGCGATCGCGGCGGCGTCGCTGATGGCGAACTGCATGGCCGCCACAGCGCCTATTCCGCTCCTGACCAGCGCGGCAGCCGTCCCGGAGAAGAGGTCGGTCTGACCCATCTCACCGGAAGAACACGAATTGAGCACCACCAGCCGTGGCCTGGGGGAGGCCACGCTGAGCAGGGCCATCAAGCGGACGGCGCGGACCATGGCTGCACGTCCGTCCTGGCCCACCAGGGCGATCCGGCCCTCGTCCGTGCGGGGGTCGTAGTCGCCATGCCCGACAAAATGGACCACATGCCATGGGCCGGCGAGGAGCATCGACTGGACGTCATCCCAGGTCCCGGTTTTGGACCACACCAGTTCCACGCGGCCCTCGCTCATGGGGCCGGCCAAAGCCCGGCCCAAGTGGTCCTTCTCGGTCTCGACGTCAAGGGCAGGAAGGTCGCGCGGCGATGCGACGATGCCCAGAATCCTCAGCGGAGGTGCGACGTCCAGCGGGTTCTGGTTGTAATCGGGGGCCGGGATGTGCCGGATGAGCGGCTCTGTCTGGCAAAGGTAGGTCTCTGTCCCGGGGTCGAAGAGGGTCTCCCACGGCATCATGGCCAACTCCGGAGCCGCGAGCCGAAGCACCACGCGAAGTTGCTGGCCCGAATGCTGTGTTGCCCCAAGGCTTGCCCTGTAAGTGCCGTACACCTCACGGGTAAAGAGTGCTTGAAAGAGTTCCTGCCCCACTTCCCGAACCGCAACCTCGGCGATAGGCAACGTCCGCCGGGCGGCGACCGCGGAAGCCAGGACGGTGGCCTCAAGCTGCGGAAGCCGGTCCTGGATGCCATCTACGTCCAAGGTGAAGGCTCCGGACGCATGCCCTCCCGCCGGCGCACGGACCACGTGCACCGTATATTCACCGCGTGCAGAGCCAGCGTCGATTTCCAGCTCGATGTCACAGTCCATCGCGGGTCCCTTGTGGTTCCTACGTACAGATTGGCCCTACGACGGCCACCCCGCAAGGGGTTTCAGGCCTTGAAGCGGCAACCGACCAGGCCTACCGTTAAACCGACGGAAGGTGGTCCCGCGGTGGAAATCTACATGTGGTGGCTTGATCTGCACATGGACAGCAAGGAATGGCTGCGCGAGAACCTGCGCGTGGAAGAACTCCCCCTGCAGGTCCTGCAACATATCGCCGAGGCCGGCGGTCCCCATCCGGACAAAGTCAGCGGTGTGCTGACCACGGCCGACTGGGACTTCATCGAGACCCAGTCCGAATTCGTGGACTGAGGCTATTCCGTCGGCGCCCACCCCAGCGCCGGCCCCAACGTGCCCGCGATGTCGGTGAGGATCTGCACGTAGTCCTCGTGCTCAAAGCTGAACGGCAACGCGAACGCTACCTCGTCCACTTCCTGGAAGCCCTGGTGCGCGTACAACTGTTCGGCAATCTGATCGCTGCTGCCGATGAGGTCCCGCGCGAACATCATGCGCTGCGGGCCTTGGGGCGCGCTGGTGCGCGGGCTCCGCTCATCGACATAGCGCTGGTACTTCTCCCGCTGGGCACTGGAAGCCGAGTCCGTGGGGATCACCACCAGTCCTTGCGAGACGCGGGCGGTGCTGCTGCCGCTTGCCTCAGCCGCGCCACGGAAAGCGCGGATCTGCCGTTGCTGCACTGCAGCAAAATCCGGCTCTTCATCCGGGCCCGGGAACACCACGCTGCTGGTAAGCAGGTTGAAGCCGTTCTCCCCGGCCCACGTTGCCGACTTCAGGCTCGCTGCTCCATACCAAATCCGTTCACGCAGCCCGGCGGAATGGGGTTCCACGCGGTTTGAGAACTCCTCCACCACGCCCTGCTTGCCGGAAAACTCCCGCACCTTCCCGCCGGCGACCAGCCGGGCAAACCGGTCCACGCGGGCGTAGCTGAAATCTTCGGTGTCCGCGGAATCCGGGTAGAGCTCGTGTTTAACGGTGTCGTAGTGCATCGGTACGCCGACGCTGACCCCCGGATTGATGCGGCCTCCGCTGAGTAGGTCCACTGTGGCCAGGTCCTCGGCCAGGCGAAGCGGATTCTCCCAACCCAGCGGTGTCACCGCGGTGCCCAGCTCGATCTTCGAGGTCCGTTGGCTGGCCGCTGCCATCACCGCAACCGGCGACGAAATTCCGTACTGCAGGTGCCGGTGGCGCAACCAGGCACTGTCGAATCCCAAACGCTCGCCGAGTTCGATGATCTCCAGGGTGGAGCGGTGCCCCGCAGCCGGATCCGCGGGATCGAACAGGCCGATGGTGAGGAATCCAAGCTTGCGCAGCGGACGGTCTGGGGTGGGCATGGCTTCCTTCTCTGTCGGTCGGCGCTTATTGCCCACCCTAAGCGTTGCCGCTTACGACGACGACGGGAGGTTACCTTGTGTGATGTGCCGCCAAGGGATACGCGGATTACGCGCAGTTGACTGCCTGGCTGGGCCGCGGGATGACCATCTGCGCGGCTGTGTCCGTGATGCTGTCCCGGGCGCCTGTGTCCCAGCCGCCTGTGTCCCAGCCGGCTGGGTCCATGGTGGCGAGGGCCGGGGCGGTCATCGGTTCGGGCTCGGCAACTGCAGCCTCCGTCCGGGAGCGCATCCGCAGCAGCGCCACCGCTGAGATGAGGAACCATGCCACGTTGGTCACCACCGAGGGCCACGCTTGGTGGAGGGTGCCGTTGATGATGAACGCGCAGGAGCCAAACAGGTTCACGGCCTGGAAGGTACTGCCCGGCTTGATCCATCCCATGGACACTGTCATGTAGGCACAGAGCATCGCCGCCGCACCGGCCCAACCGGTAATTTCCCACAGCAGTTCCATCGGGGGTCCTCTCATGTCCAGGCAGCCGGAAATGGCCGGGCGACGAATGGTTTCAGGGGTTTTTCTGCCGAATGCAGAGACCGGCCCTTCAGAGCGAAGAACGGCCTTGAACTAAATTTTGGGGGATAGCTGCCTTTAGTTCAATTGCATTATTCTGAAGCCCGTATTTAGAATCTCTGAACATGGAAATGGACCCCCGACGCCTGCTCGTCCTCCTCGCCGTCGCCCGTACCGGAGGGGTCCTCGCCGCTGCCGACGAACTGCGGATCACGCCGTCCGCGGTGTCCCAGCAACTCACCAAATTGGAGAACGAAGCAGGCCAGGCACTGCTCCTCCGAACCCCCAAAGGTTCAGTGCTGACACCGGCCGGACTGGCCATGGCGGAGGCCGGGGAGGAAATAGAGCGGGCGTTGAACGTGGCGCGCTCGCGCATGCAGGGAGAAGCGGAGGTCGCGGGAGTTGTGCGGGTAGGTGGGTTCACCAGCTTCATGCGCACGGTGGTCATTCCGCGCCTTCCGGAGTGGCGCGTCCAGTACCCGCAACTACAGATCCAGCTGGTGGAGGACGGCTTCCCGGCGCTTATGCGTCTCTTCCGACAACGCCAGCTGGATGCCGTGGTGGTTGAGCAGGATTCGACGACCTCGGATCAACGTCCCCTGGCAGCCGGGATGGTGGAAGAACCACTGCTGGATGAGCCGTGGAAGCTGGTGGTGCCGGCGGGATCACTGCTCAGCACGGACAATCTTGACCTGAGCCGTCTGCCCCTGCCGTGGCTGGGCGTAGAGCCGTCCGCAGCCAACATTGCCGTGCTTGGCCGCCTGCGCCATTCGACGGGTGCCCACATCGAGACGATTCACCAGTACCAGGACACACTGACTGCCTTGGCGCTGGTGGCGGCCGGGGAAGGTGTTGCGATCGTGCCCACCCTGGCGTTGACAGGAGTGGTCCAGGACCAGGTGGACATCCTTGATGTGCCGGGTTTGGGGACGAGGCACATCGCGCTGCGTCGGTTCGACAGGCGAAGGCCGACAAGCCTTCCGTTGGACACGGTGGCCCGGCTCCTGCGGGAATCGGCGGCGGCTTTTGACACGCGGTCGACTTCGTAACCGGTTACGGCCTGGAGCGTCAACCTACTGGGTGTCCTTGGGAGCAGTGCGTTTCCCCCGGCGCTATCTCGTGGCCTTGGATGCACGTGCGTTCAGGTGGCTGGTGGTCATCGTGGCGACGTATGAAAATACTGCTGCCGGTTCCCTCCACGCCTGAGTCCTCGCGCTGCAGCCACTCGCCGAAGCGGGGCCTGTGCACCTTGCCGTCACTGTTTTGATCCGGTTTACCGTGGTGGAATGGACTTTTGGCCATGGCAACCGCGCCCCTTCTGCTCGGTCTCTGTTGCCCGCATTGCACAGTAATTTTAGGACCACGCAGCAGGCACTGAAAGAGGTGCCGGGAACGCTGGCCAAGGCCGGTCCCGGCCCGCTCGCTCAGAGCGGGCCGGGACGGCTTAGGACTAGTTCAGCGCCGGGGTGTCCGTTGGGATGACGCCGGAGCCGTACAGGTCAGAGGCCAGATCCTGAAGAGCGCGGAGGGCCACCCGCTGGGTGAACGGACCGTAGGACACCCGGGCTACGCCGAGTTCCTGGAGCTCGGCAGCAGGCAACGCTCCGGGGGCGCCGATCACGGAGAGCTTGCCGTGGCCGAGGCCCTCAACAAGAGGTTCGATGAGTTCACGGTTCAGCGCGCCCGGCACGAAAACCAGCGCTGCACCGGCGTCGAGGAAGGCGCGACCGCGTGCGATGGCGTCATCGATGCTTTCCTTGATCGGACGGTCACCACCACGGACGATCGCGTCCGTGCGGGCATTCAGCTGGAACGGAATACCCTCGGCGTTGGCGGCATCGATGATCGCCTTGACGCGGGCAACCGCTTCGTCGAACGGCCGCAGGCGGTCCTCAACGTTGGCGCCCACGACTCCGATGCCAATAGCGCGCCGGATGGTTTCGGCAGGATCCTCATATCCGTCGTCGAGATCTGCAGTGACGGGGACGTCCACAGCCTTGACGATCCTCTCCACTCCGCTGAGCGCCACATCCAAGGGCATGGTTCCGTCCTTGTAGCCAAAAGCCGCGGCGATGGAGTGCCCGGCGGTGGCGATGGCTTTTGTCTGGGGGAGGGCGGCCACCGTGGTGGCACTGACCGCATCCCAAACATTGACGACACTCAGGATTTCCGGCGCTTCATGCAGGGCCTTCAGTTGTTCTGCGCGTGCAGTCGTGTTTGCTTCAGTCATGGTTTTCTCCGTCATCCTCGGTAGGGAGTTGGTGCCACGTTCAGCCTAAACGCAACGCATCCGCCCCGGCCAAGTCCACCCGGATGTCCGTCATCAAAGGTAAATCCGCACTGGATGTCCCCGCGCGGAGGTGGAAGATCCCGGGCTCCAGGGACCAGGAGCTGGCGGCGGTGTCCCAGTGCTCGAACAAACGCCGGGGAATCGTCACGGAAACCGTGTCTTCCGCTCCTGCCGGCAGCTCGGAAACGGCTGCCCCCGCGAACCACAGGGCGGGCCTTTCCACCCGGCTCGGCCCCCGGGAGAGGTAGAGCTGAACCACTTCGCGGGACGCCCGGGCGGAATGGTTCCTGAGCCGGACGGTCACAGCCACACCCTCCTCCTGTGCCATGGCCTCCAGCTGTGACAGGCTCCAGCTTCCGTAGCCCAGTCCGTGCCCGAAGGGGTAAGCGGGTGCGGTTTCCGCCCCGGCGCGGTAGCCGATGGCCAGCCCTTCGCGATAGACCACGTCGCCATTCTGCGGCTGCGGCGAAGGCAGACCTTCCTCACGGGACGGGAAGGTGACGGGCAGCCTGCCACCGGGCTCTGCCTCTCCGGTGAGAACGTCCGCCACAGCCCAGCCCATTTCCTGGCCGCCGAACCACGTCAGGAGGATGGCGTCCACCTGATCACGCCAGGGCATGAGCACGGGCGCTCCGGAATTGACCACCACGATGGTCTTCGCGCTCACGGCCGCCACCGCTGCCACCAGTTCGTCCTGGCGCCCCGGCAGAGCGAGCGTGGTCCGGTCGAAACCTTCAGCTTCGTCTTCCGAACCCGTGCCTGCAAAGACGATGACGCAGTCCGCATCGCGGGCCGACTCCACCGCCTCCGCGATCAGCAGGTCGGCGTCGGGTGCTGCTGAATCAAAGCCCAAACGGAGGGAGGCCACGGTCCGCTGCGCCGGCGTGTAGGTGAAGACCACCCCCACCGCCTGTCCCGGCGCCATGGCGAGGTCAATCAGCGCTTGCGGCGGCAGGGACATGCCCACCACGGCATCGGCATTAATAGGGATGAGCTCCCCATCGAACCGGGCGACGCCGTCCACGGTCACCAGCGCGTGGCCCACGCCCGCCGCGGAGAACACGTACTCGCCCGGGGTGTCGGCGGTGAGGAGGGTGCTTGCCCGGATGGCTTTGACCTCGTCCTCCGGAACGCCGTCGGGGTAGCCCATCCCGTACGTCAGAGTGTCGCAGCGGTCGCGTGTTTCGCTGCCAAGCGTGCGGCCTTCCTGGTCCAGGAATTCAATGAGGACCACGCCCTGGCCTCCCGGCGCGGAGCCGTTCGCTGCGGAAAGGGTCTTCACCAGCGTGGTGGGGCGGACCCCCTCGCTGTAATGGAACAGGGTGTCCGGCATGGCCGCGCGCAGCGCCTCCAGGGGCGGCACGGTCGGGGGAGCGATGACCGCCGCGCTGCCGCCGCCGTTGGTTCTCGGCACCACAGCGGCAGGACCGACGACGGCGATCTTCCGTGCCGCCGTCGTCAACGGCAAGGCCCGGTCCTCATTGCGCAACAGCACCATGCCCTTGGCCCCGGTGTCCCGCAGAAGCCGGCGTATCCCGGACGATTCCGCGGACGGTGGCGTGGGGAGGGCGTCCCGGTCCACCAGTGGCTCAATGCCGTCGAGGGCTCCGAGCCGGGCCGCCAGCCGCAGCAGCCGGAGCACCTTGTTGTCGACGGCCGCCTCCGGGACCCGTCCTTGGCGGACTGCATCCACGAGGCCCGCGGCCCACATGGTCCTGGGGCCGGGCATCGCCAGGTCGGTACCACCCAGCGCGGTCGACTCCACGGTCCGGATGGCTCCCCAGTCGGAAACCACCAAACCGTCGAATCCCCATTCGCGCTCCAAAATCTCCGTCACGAGGTCCGACTCAACGGCCGGGGTGCCGTTGACCCGATTGTAGGAGGACATGATGCCGAGGCCACCGGCTTTGACGATTGCTTCGAACGGGGCCAAGTAGGCCTCCCGCAATACATTCTCAGGGACCACCGAGTTCGAATTCAGCCTGTCCGTTTCGGCCTCGTTCGCGATGAAGTGTTTGGCTGTGGTGGCCGGGCCCTCGGCTTGGATTCCCCGCACCATGGCCGCCCCCATGATGGCCGTGAGGTACGGGTCCTCGCTGAAGGCTTCGAAGTGGCGGCCGCCGTAAGGGGTGCGTTGAAGGTTGACCACCGGGCCAAGGACGACATCCACGCCCTTGCGCCTGGCTTCCGCGCCGATGACGCCACCCATGGCGGCCGCCACGCGAGCGTCGAACGTTGCTGCCAGCGCCGTCGCCGAAGGGATATTGATGGAGGTGTCCGCCTCGGTCCACCGCACGCCGCGGATTCCCACGGTTCCGTCGGAGAGAACCAGGGAGCGCAGCCCGATCGATTCATCGGCGTAGGTGCTCCAGTGGTCCTTCCCCGACAGCAGCCGGACCTTGGCTTCCAGGTCCAGGCGCGCAAGACGGGCCATGAGTTCCTGCTCGAGCAAGCGGGAAAGGGGAACGGGAATTGCACGCATGGGCGGCACCTTTCGCAATATGCTGCCGGCCGCTGCACGAGGGATACCAGGGGTGCGCGGCGGCATCAGGCCCGGTGGGGTTCGCGATGCATTGACCGCTGCGAGCAGGCCCACCGGATGGATTGCGTCTGCCTACGTTCGCCCCAAATTTACAACAGCTGCGGGCCGGGGCGCCAGATCGCGGCTACCGCCTGCGTGACACGCGCTTCGTTATGAACGCCAGGAACGCCGACACCAGAAGGACCACGGAACTGGCCAGGAAGGTGCTTTCAAAGCCCAGCGAGTCGAACAGCACTCCGCCAACTGTGGAGCCCAAGGCAATGCATGTCTGGACCACGGCCACCATGAGCCCACCGCCCTGTTCGGCGTTGCGCGGCATCGCTTGCGCCACCCAACTCCACCAGCCCACCGGAGCGGACGTTCCCAACAGCCCCCAGAAACCCAACAGAACAACGACGACGGCGAACACGCCACCGAACGGGATCAAGGCAACCGCGACGAGGGCCATGACGACAGGGATCACCATGAGTGTCCGGTACAGGCCAGCACCCAGGAACCGGCCGATGAGCACTGTCCCGACGAATCCGGATACGCCCATGACCAGCAACACGAGGGACACCAGGGCTCCCTCCACCCCGGTCACGGTTTCCAGGAAGGGCCGCACGTAGGTGAAAAGGATGAACTGGCCCATGAAGAAGCTCCCGCAGGCGGCCATGCCCCATGCGACAGTCCGGTCCTTGAAAGCCGTGAAGATGGTCAGGATGTCGCGGGCCTTGGTCCTGCTGGGCGGCGCTGCGAGGGACGGCAAGGAAATCCAGAGCCACACCACACAAACCGCCGAGACCGGCACCAGGCAGAGAAATGCTCCCCGCCAACCAATGAACGAACCCAGGTAACTGCCAAGCGGCGCAGCCAGAACGGTGGCCAGGGCATTGCCGCCGTTGACGATCGCCAGCGCACGCGGGACCTGCGCCGGAGCGACGAGCCGCATGGCGGTGGCAGCGGACATGGACCAGAAACCGCCGATGACAACACCGATGGATGCCCGGCCCACCATGAATGGCAGGTACCCCGGGGCCAAGGCGATCAGGGCGCCGGAGGCACCCATCAACGCGGCCAACCCGATCAACAAGGTGCGCCGGTTCATCCTGCCGGTTACCGCGGACACGGAAAGGCTGGTGAGGACGGCGAACAGCCCGGAGATCGCAATTCCCTGGCCCACCAACCCTTCGGAGACCTGGAGATCATTGGCCATGGGAGTCAGGAGACTCACGGGCATGAATTCGGAGGCCACCACGGCGAACGCTCCAAAGGACATGGCGAAGACGCCGCCCCAACGGCTCACGGGGTTCGGGCCCTCTTTGTGTGCGCCGGGCGTGGCGGTACGGGTATCTGCTGACATGGATTGGCCTCCCAGGTGAACTGGGATCCATCGGACCATGGCTTGGCGGATAGGTGGGAGGGACCGTTTATACGGGTTCCAACAGAACCTCTCACCACGGGCAACGGGGGTCGTAACGTGGAAGGCATGGACAATCGGTCGGAAGTGCGGGAGTTCCTGATGTCCCGCCGCGCACGCATCACCCCGGAGCAGGCAGGCATCGAAGCTTTCGGCATTCGACGGCGGGTCACCGGCCTGCGGCGCGATGAAGTGGCGCGGCTTGCCGGTGTCAGTATCGACTACTACATCCGGTTGGAGCGGGGAAATCTCTCCGGCGTATCGGACAGCGTCCTGGACGCCATCGCCGGGGCTCTGCAACTGGACCGCGCAGAACTCGAGCACCTCTATGACCTCGCCCGGACAGCCAACCGGGGCGGGCGCACGAAGGTCAAGAAGGCGGCCCGCACGATCGATCCCGCGCTCCAGTTTTTCCTGGATTCCATTACGGGAGCACCGGCTTTGATCTCCAACAACCGCATGGACGTGGTGGCTGCTAATGCTCTGGGTTACGCCATGTACTTCGACCTCTTCAGGAGCACGGCCGGCCCCGCGAACCACTCCCGGTTCATCTTCCTGGATCCCCGCGGACGGGATTTTTATCCCGATTGGAACCGCGCTGCGAACACCAACGTGGAGATCCTGCGCCGCCACGCGGGTCGCTTCCCCCATGACAAGGCAATCGCCGAACTCGTGGGCGAGTTGTCCATGCGGAGCGAGGAATTCCGCACCCTTTGGGCCGCGCACAATGTCCGGCGGCACCGCTCGGGAATGAAGACCTTCCAGCACCCGGTGGTCGGATCGCTGGAACTGACTTACCAGCAGCTCGAACTCGACGAGGATACCGGCCTCCACGTCACCGTCTACCCGGCCGTGCCAGGAAGTGCCAGCGAGGAAGGCTTGAAACTCCTGGCGTCCTGGGCGGCTACCGAAAACGTCGTCGAAAAGGCCACGGCAGGCACGCGCTGATTCTTGAGGAGCGAAACATGAAGTACATGAAAAGCGGCAACCCGACAGCAGCCGGCCCGAAGGAATGGTTCACGGGAACCGTGCAGATCGACGGTATGCGGAACCCGGATGGGCAATCAGCCATCGGCTGCGCACACGTCCGGTTCGCTCCCGGTGCACGGACTGCCTGGCACCACCACCCCAAGGGACAAACCCTGTATGTCACCGACGGAATAGGTCTGGTGGCTACGCGGGACGGCGGGATACAGGAGATCCGCCCCGGCGACGTTGTCTACATCGAACCCGGCGAGGAACACTGGCACGGCGCCACCCCGGACCGGTTCATGGCACATATCGCGATGCAGGAGGCCGACGGGAACGGCCAGGTCGTGACCTGGCTGGAACACGTCACGGACGAGGACTACGGGGTCTGAGCAGCTCTTTCGGGGCATAGCCCGCCCTGCAGCTGCGGTCCTTCGCCGCGTCGTGTCCCGCCCATTCTCCTGCCGGCCCTTATGCTGGCCGGTGAATGGGGGATTCGATGTTGGATTTGTTGAGCATGAAACTTGCTCTTGCTGTTGTGACGTTAACACTGTGGGTTCTTTTCCTGGGTTCTTACCGGAGGACCCGATCGCTCTACAGCGCCTATTGGTGTGCTGCCTTGGGGTGCTGGCTTGCGGGCAACGTGGCGTACTGGCTGAAGGAAACGGACTGGGGCTGGGTAGCCAGCCCCCTGGGCAACGCTCTTACGGTCGCCGGAGCCTTCGGTGTCTGGGCGGGGTTCCGTTCCTTGCGGAACCTTGGCACGCCGTTGTGGCTGCTATTTGCGGCTCCGGCAGTAACGGCTTCGGCGACAGTCATTGAAACCGACCCCGACGGCGCGTGGCAGGGCGGGTTGGTGTACTTCGCTTTGATGGCGACCGGGATGGCGCTCGCCGCCCGGGAACTGGCCTTGCTGAAGTCGCGGGCCTCGCAAGCTCACCGGCCGCTGCTGGTTGTCGCTGCTGTCCTGGTGGCCTACTTCGGTTGCCGCATCGTGGTCTATGCCGTGGCCGGGCCGGACAGCGAGGTCCTGCAGTCCTATTTCAGCCCGGCGGTGACGTGCTTGCTGCTGATCATGCTGCTGGTCCTGGTTTCCTTCAGCATGACCGCGCTCAATAGCCACCAGCTCATCACGAGGCTCAATGAGCGGGCATCGCGCGACGGAATGACGGGCTTGTTCAATCGCCAGGCTTTCATGGAATTGGCTGAGCGGGAGCTCGCTGCCCTGCAAACGGCGGGCAGGTCGGCGGCCGTTGTCCTGGCCGACCTTGATCATTTCAAGTCCGTGAACGATACCCACGGGCATGCCGCCGGGGACGCTGCCATCCGGGCGTTTGCCGTGGCGTGCAAGGGTTCGTTGCGCAGGACCGACTTGGTGGGCCGGTACGGCGGGGAGGAATTTGTCATTTTCCTGCCGGGTGCCGACGAGGTCGCGGCGGAAGCCATCACCACCGAGATCAGCCGGCGCCTGGCCGCTGCGCCGGCACCTGACGGGCTGGAGTTTCCCACTGTCAGCTATGGGATTTCATCCACGGCAATTTCGGGCTCAACGCTGGCCCAGCTGATCCACACTGCCGATGGGGCCCTTTACCAAGCCAAAGCAGCGGGCAGGAACCGCGCGTTCAAGGCCGATGGTCCTTTGGACGCGGCCTCCGCCACCTGACATCACACAACGCGAAGGTTGCCTGAGGTACTCGTAGCTGGTGTGGCCACGGATCGGGAATCCGGTGCCGGGACCCGAATCCCAGGACCAAGCGCAAGCCCTCGTGAATTCTCCACATGGCTCCGAAAACCCATTGCCCTCCCCACCCCACGATGGTTCGATGGGACTCATGGCTACCGCAGAAAGTTATGTCCTGGCGATCGGAACCAAGAAAGGCCTGTGGCTGGCAACCAGCCCGGACCGAAAAGAATGGTCCCTCTCCGGTCCGCACTTCCTGATGAGCGAGATACCCAGCATCGGGATAGACACGCGGGACGGCAAAACACGAATCATGGTGGGGGTAAGGTCAGAGCACTGGGGACCCACCGTGGCACACTCAGACGACCTCGGCGCCACATGGACCGAGCCCGAGCAAGGCGCCATCAAATTCCCGGACGGCACCGACGCCGCCCTGGAGCGGGTGTGGCAGATCTACCCCGACGCCGACTCCCGCCCAGGCGTCGTGTGGGCCGGTTGCGAGCCGATTTCGGTGTGGAAATCCACCGACGGCGGCGAACACTTCGAGCTGAACCGCGGACTATGGGACCACCCCCACCGCAGTGAATGGGGTGCGGGCTACGGCGGCGCGGCGGCACACTCGATTGTGGTGGATCCATCCGGCGAGAAGGTCCACATCGCCATGAGCACTGGCGGCGTCTACAGATCCCTCGACGGCGGGACCTCCTGGGAGCCCCGCAACAAGGGCATTTCGGCGTACTTCATGCCGGACCCCAATCCCGAGTTCGGCCAGTGCGTCCACAAGATCGCAGCCGATGCCTCCGTGGAAGGCCGTCTGTACGCGCAGAACCACCACGGTGTGTACCGGACGGATGACAACGGCGAGAATTGGGATTCCATCGCCGAAGGGCTGCCAGCCGATTTCGGATTCGTCATGCTCACCCATCCGCGCCGGGAAGGGACGGCCTGGGTCATCCCGCTCAAGGCCGACGGTGAACGCATCCCGCCTGGCAGCAAGCTCAGCGTCCACCGAACCGACGATGCCGGTAACACCTGGAAGGAACTGCACACGGGCCTGCCGGACCACGAATACAACGCGGTGCTCCGGGATGCGGCATCCGTGGATACCGCCGAACCCGTGGGTGTGTACTTCGGAACCCGCGGTGGTTCCGTGTACGCCAGCGCCGACGAGGGCGAGACCTTCAATGAAGTGGTCTCGCACCTGCCGGACATGCTGTGCGTTCGTGCGGCCGTCGTTGTTGGCAGCGACGCCGGAGCCACCGCCGTCGAGCAATCAGCAGCCAGCGCCCCGGTACCTGGTTAGGTCCGTTGTGGCTGACTTTACGGTCCTGTTGCCTGGTGTCCTGCAGCCGCTCGTCGGCGGACAGTCCTGTCTGACTGCGTCCGCCGACGGTGCTGTGACCGTTGGACAGCTCTTGGACTCGGTGACCGGAGATTATCCGGTCCTGGCCAGGCGTTTGCGTGATGAAACCGGGGCACTGCGCCGTTTCGTGAATATTTACGTTAACGGTGACGAGGTCCGGCGGTTGAATGGTCTTGAAACGGAAGTTGCGGCGGGCCAGGAGGTCTTGATTGTCCAGTCCGTGGCCGGCGGCTGAGGGTGAAGGGCGTCCAGCCTGGTCTCCAGCAGAGACTGTTCAGGCGACGCGCCAAACACTGCATTCGTCGGTATTGATGGCTTTCCTCATCCCGGAGGCGTAATCCATGATCCAGACGACGCCGATTCCCGGCGCCGTTTCCTGGACGCGTCCGCGGCGTATGACCACGTCGTCGTAAGCGGGCCCAACCGACAGGCGGGCCTCGATCTCGTCTCCGCGGTGGAGCTGGCTGATCGCGCGTATTCGTGTTGTTTGAGTGGTTACTTCCTTCAGCATGGTGTCCTCCTGGCTGGAGCTGGTGCCTGCACTTGCCGGCTATTCCAGTGTGGAGGGGCAATGTTGCCACGGTATTTCGGCGTGGTTAGGGTCCGGTTAGCATTCCGGGATGGTTGCGTTTCCGCCCGTGCGGGGGCGCCGCCGCGACGGACGGCGACAAGACGCGCCCGCCTGAAGTCCGGCGCCTCCGCAGGCCAGTGCCGACGCGGTTGTAGCCTGATCTCGGTTACTGAGATTTACAGCAACCACAGGCTCCGTCCTCCCGGGAGAACCAATGGGTGTTTTACGGCGATCGCTCGCGCTGTCCACAGGCTTGGTGGTTTTTGCCGCCGGCCTGTTTTTCGTCCAGGCCCCTGCCACGGCAGTACCACTTCCCGGGCCCGATAATCCGAACGTCCAATTCGTTGAGGGCACACCGCACTCGGAGCATGTTTTCGAGACGCCCCTCCCGCAAACCACCCAACCCACCAAGGGTCAGGCCGACGTCGACTCGCTGCTCCGTGACGGAGCTGCGGCAGCCGGTCCGGGCGGCACCATCAACGTCCGGCTGGTCACCGCGAAACTGGCGGACAACACCAACCCGGTTTCCATGACGGACGCTGAAAAGGCTGTGGTGTCCACCAGCAACTACTGGAAAGCCATGACGGCCAACAAGCTGTCCATGACGGTGGCCAGCAAAGTCGCCGGCCACCAATCCAAGGCCCGCTCCACGGACAGTTACAGCACGATCATCTCCACGATCACGGGGGAGTTGAACTGGTCGGCCAGCCCTTACACAGCGCTGGTCATTTTCATTCCGACGTCCACGTTGTCCGGCAACGCCCTGGGCGCCGGGTACAGCAGCGGCAGTTACAGCGGCCGGGTGCTCCTGCCCCAGATCAGCAGCTTCACCAACAACGTGATGAGCCACGAGTTCGGCCACGTCATAGGCCTGATGCACGCAGATGCCCTGCAGTGCGGCAGCGGAGTGTCCGACGTCGGGGTCAACAGCAACGGCCAGTTCACCGATCCGTCCTGCTACATCCGCGAGTACGGCGACACCACCGACATCATGGGAGCTGCCCAGTACGCGACTCCGGTTGTGAGTTCCACGTTCTGGGACTACGCGGGCCTGGGCCGCGGGGATGAGATCAGGGACGTGGGCATCGCAACGGGTTCCAAGAGCTACACGCTCAAGCCGTGGGGAGGCACCGAAGCCCAGCGGGCGATCAAATTCACCGATCCCGTCAGCAAAGAGGTCTATTACCTGGAGCTGCGGGAACCTGCCGGCTATGACAATTACCTGGGAACAGCCGGCAAACCCGGAAACATGGGCGTGAAGATCGTCCAGCGCGGCGGCGCCACCATCGCTTCTTCCCTGATTCTGATGCCCTCCACCAAGCCTTTCTCCGACCCGTGGTACGCCAGCAACCACGCCTGGCAGGCAGGGAGCACCTTCACCACGTACACCGGTACGCAGGTGACCATGAATTCGGTGTCGTCGACGTCGGCCACCATCACCATCACTGCCGACCCGCGGCTCACCGCCAAGGTCCGCTTTTCTACGGGAGATTTCGACGGCGATGGACTCGCCGATGTCTTCTCCCGCGAGCCCGACGGCTCCCTGATGCTGTATTCGGGTTTGCCCGGCAACAGGCTGGATAATCCGCGCCAGGTGGGCTCCGGGTGGAACGTTTTCGACGCCATCACCGGCTTTTCGGATTTCGATGGAGACGGACGAAGCGACATCCTGGCGCGCACCAGCGACGGTGTCCTCTGGCTATACCCGGGCGACGGAAACGGCGGTTTCCTCGCCAAGCGGCAAATCGGATCCGGCTGGCAGGGCTTCACGAACATCATTGGCGTGGGCGATTTCGACGGCGATGCCCGCCTCGACGTCATGGCGACCAAGCCGGATGGCACTCTCTGGCTTTACCCAGGAGATGGCCAGGGCGGCTTCCGTGCCTGGTCGCAGATCGGATCGGGTTGGAACGGCTTCACCAGCATCACTTCCGATGGCTCCTTCGGGCTTCTGGCGCGGGCAAGCGACGGCACCCTCTACCTGTACCCCGGCAACGGCTGGGGTGGTTTCGTGCCGCGCGTCGCAATCGGCAGCGGTTGGAACGCGGTGGGCGACATCGTGAGCGGACAGGACTTCACGGGCGATAAGAAGTCCGATGTCCTGACGGTGACCTCCGGGGGGTCCATGCGGCTCTACCCGGGCAGCGGTTCGGGCTTTGCCGAACGCTTGGTCATCGGTGCCGGTTGGAACCAGTTCAGCCAGGTCTGGGAGGCGGGAGATTTCGACGGAGATGCAGTCGCCGACGTCCTGGCCCGCGGTACTGACGGTGCGTTGTGGCTCTATCCGGGTAACGGTTCGGGCGGCTTCCTGCCCCGCGTCCAGGTGGGGTCGGGGTGGAATGCTTTCAATACTGTCCTGAGTGCCGGAGATTTCGACGGCGATGGCCACCCGGACCTGGTCGCACGGACAGCCGGCGGAGCGCTGTGGTTGTACCCGACAGACGGCCGGGGCCAGTTCCTGGCCCGCAAGCAGATCGGTGTCGGCTGGCAGGGTTTCACTGAACTTCTCGCTCCGGGCGATTTCTCGGGTGACGGCAAAGCGGACCTTGTGGCCCGGGCAGCCAACGGCACTTTGTGGCTTTACCCGGGTAACGGTTCGGGCGGCTTCCTGCCGTGGAAGCAGATCGGCACGGGGTGGGACATTTTTGACTCGGTCGTGCAGGGTGGGGACTTCAACGGCGATGGCCGGGAGGACATCATGGCCCGGGGCACTGACGGGGCGTTGTGGCTGTATCCGGGCAATGGCAGCGGCGGATTCCTGGCCCGCGTTGCCCTGGGTTCCGGCTGGAACACTTTCAGCTCGTTCGCGGCCTTGGGGACAGGCTTCACCGGAACGGGAAATCCGTCAGTTGTGGGTGTTGGCGGAAACGGGGAGCTCTTCCTGTACACAGGAACCGGTCAGGGGAGCTTTCAGTCCGTGCTGCTGGATCCACGGTAGGCCTGGGATGTTCTTTGCTGCTTGCCTTGGCTGAACGCTGAGGCCGGGGCAGCGAAAAGCCCGGCATGTCAGGAGACGTGCCGGGCTTTCCCCGTTCCGAAGCTCCGGCAACAGGGCTGGAGCGCCGGAGAGGTGACGTTCTAGCGCAGGCCGAGTTCCGCCGTCGGGACCTTTGCCGATTCGCGCGCCGTGGAGGCCGAGACGATGGCGATGAGGCAGACGATGGCCGTGAAGATGGACACGGGAACCCATCCACCGGGCTTGGTGCCACCGATGGCGGTCACGATGGTCGGGGCGAAACCTGCGGCGAGGAAGCCGAGCTGCGTGCCGATGGCCAGGCCGGAGAAGCGGACCTTGGTGCTGAACATTTCACCGTAGAACGACGGCCAGACGGCGTTGGCGGCAGCGTAGCCAAGCGAGAAGTACACGACGGCGGCCAGGAACATCAGCGGCGTGGAACCGGACTCGAAGCTCAGGAAGAAGACCGGCGTCATGATGGCGCTGGCCACTGCTCCATAGATGAACACGGGCTTGCGGCCGATGCGGTCTGCCAGCGTGCCGAAGAGCGGCTGGGTTCCCAGAGCCACGAGGTTGGCCACAACCACCAGCCATAGGGTGATGGTGCTGTTCACATGCGCAACGTCCTGGGCGTACTTGATGGCCAGGGTGCCGAAGACCGTGCTGACTGCGGCAATGAACGCGCAGCAGATCACGCGGAGGACGTCCTGCCAGTGGTGCTTGAGGAGGTCGGCGATAGGGAGCTTGGCAATCTGGTTGTTCTTCTGTGCCTCAGCGAATGCGGGTGGCTCGTGCAGGGTGCGGCGGATGAAGAAGGCAACCAGCACCACTACTGCGCTGAGCCAGAACGGAATACGCCAGCCGATGCCGTACTTGATGTCATCCGGCAGTGCCACCACGGGAATGAACACGAGCGCTGCCAGGATCTGGCCGCCCTGCGTTCCCGTCAAGGTCCATGAGGTGAAGAAGGAGCGGCGGTTGTCCGGGGCGTGCTCCAAGGTCATGGATGACGCGCCGGCCTGCTCGCCCGCTGCCGACAAACCCTGGCAGAGCCGGGCAAGTACCAGGAGGATCGGGGCACCCCAGCCGATGGTTTTGAAGTCGGGTAGGCAGCCGATCACGAAGGTCGAGGCGCCCATGAGCACCAGGGTGAACATGAGGACCTTCTGCCGGCCGATCCGGTCGCCGAAGTGACCCAGGAACGCAGCGCCGATGGGCCGTGCAAGGTAGGCGAAGCCGAACGTGGCAAAGGACATGACGGCCGCATTGGTGTCTGCGTCCGGGAAGAAGACGTGCGGGAAAATCAAGGCCGCGGCAGATCCGAAGATGAAGAAGTCGTAGTACTCCACGGCGCTGCCCAGGAAGCTGGCGAGGGCAGCCTTCTTGGGTGTCCCGGTGGTTTCGGTGATGCCTGGCGTCGCTGACGGCATTGTTTGGCTCATTGGGTGTTCCTTCTGTGACGACGATGTCGCGAATAGAGCTTCAGCGGGAGACCCAAGCGAGGTGCGGCCGGTCAATCCCTTAGCTAGTAACCACATGGTGAGAGCTACTTGCGTAATACAGCAATGATCCCTGTGAGTATGGTCACTTGTCAAGAGGTGTAATCACCATCTAGAAATAGCTCTCACTATGTGAGAGCATCGGGTTATGAGTGTGAAAGAGGACACAAAGACCGACATGGTCGGCAAAGCCCTGGGCCTGCTGGTCCTGCTGGGAAACGAGCCGAAGGGTGCAAGTGCGGCGGATCTGGCCAGAAGCGCCGGACTGCCTTTCAGTACCACCTACCGGCTGCTGGGCTCGTTGACCCGCGACGGATTCGTTGACTACGAACCCGATGGCCGCCGCTACCACCTGGGCCTGCGCGTCTTCCAGCTCGGACAACGCGTCTCCAACCACCACGGCTTCGCTGCCACAGCGCTGCCGGTCCTGCAGCGGGTCACCGACAGTACGCATGAGGCCACCATCCTCTCGGTCCGCGACGGCGACCACCACCTCACGGTCAACAAGGTGGACGGGCCCAAGACGTTCCGCGTCACCAGTGACCCCGGACATCTGGGAGCGTTGCACACGACGTCGGTGGGCAAAGCCCTGGTCGCGTTCGAGGATGAGCCCGAGCGAAAACGCCTGATCGAGGAACTTCCCCTGGATCCGCTCACTGAGCATTCCATCACCGACCGCGACAAGTTCCGGGCGGAAATTGAACAGGTGCGCCGCCAGGGCTACGCCGTGATGGACGAGGAAAACGAGATCGGCATGCGTGCCGTCGCTGTCCCGGTCCTCAACTCCCAGGGCCACGCGTTCGCTTCGCTGGCCACTGCCGTTCCGGTTTTCCGACTCAGCATGGAGGAACTCATCGCCCATGTGCCCACCCTGCAGGAGGCTGCGGCTGAACTCGCGGCCCGCCTGCCGCAGCGCTGAGCTTCGTTGCGAGGCCCGTTCTGCGCGCTAAACGCGACTCTTGGCGCGCAAAGCAGGCCCCGCAACGCAAAAATCAGCCCGACACAACGCATCTGGCACGTCATTTGTTCGCGATAAGAACAAGCGTGCGGAATATGAACACTTGTAGTAATCTGGATAACACCCGGCCGTCGACGCCCCAGAAAACGTCAATGGCCGCGGTGCTGAAGTCAAAGGAGCTTTAGGATGAGCAACCGAGCCGAGTCCGTTCTGGTGGGCCTCGTTGGCGAAGGGGTCATGCCCTCGCTCACGCCGCCCATGCATGAACGCGAAGCCGATGTGCAGGGCCTTCGCTTGCTGTACCGCCCCATCGACCTGCTGGAGCTGGCCTTGCCGGCCGCCGCCGTCGGGGACCTCCTCACCGCAGCCGCCCGCATGGGCTTCAACGGCCTCAACATCACGCACCCGTGCAAGCAGCTGGTGCTTGGGCACCTTGATGAAATTTCCGACGACGCCGCGCGCCTGGGTGCCGTCAATACCGTCCTGATCCAGGACGGTCGGTTCATCGGACACAACACGGACTTCTCCGGCTTCGGTTCGGCCTTGAGGGATGGACTTCCGGACGCCACCTTGGGCCGCGTCGTCCAGCTTGGCGCCGGCGGGGCCGGTTCTGCCGTCGCCTACGCGCTCCTCAAGGCCGGTGTCACCACCCTGGACCTGGTGGACGTGGATCCTGCCCGGGCCGCGGAACGTGCCGACGAACTCAGCGGACTCTTCCCCGCGGCCACCGTCACCCCGCGCAGCACGGACGAACTCCCGCAGATCATGCCCCTCGCCGACGGCCTGGCGCACTGCACCCCGATCGGCATGGCCGCCCACCCCGGACTGCCGCTGGACCTGGGACTCGTGGAGCCGAGGCACTGGGTGGCGGACATCGTCTACCGCCCCATCGAAACACAACTGGTCCGCGAAGCACGGGCCAAGGGCTGCAAAGTCCTCGACGGCGGCCGCATGGCAGTCGGTCAGGCGGCCGACGCCTTCAAACTCTTCACCGGACGGGACGCCGACCGCAACCGCATGCGGGAGCACTTCCTGGAGCTGATCGCCCTGGAAGACGCCGCAACCGCGCTCTCCGCCGGCACCCTCGCAAAGGCCGCCCACTGATGCGCACCGGAATCGCCACAGTCTGCCTGTCGGGCACCTTGAAGGAAAAGATGCAGGCCTGCGCCATCGCGGGCTTCGACGGCATCGAGATCTTCGAACAGGACCTCGTCACGTCCCCGCTGAGTCCCGAGGACATCCGGAAGATGGCCGCCGACCTCGGCCTGGGCCTGGATCTCTACCAGCCGTTCCGGGATTTCGACGGCGTCACTCCGGACCTGCTGAAGGCCAACCTCAAGCGGGCCGAGGCCAAGTTCAAGCTCATGTCGCGCCTGGGCATGGACACCATCCTGGTCTGCTCCAACGTGGCCACGGCCACCATCGATGACGACCAGCTGCGGGCCGAACAGCTGGCAGCGCTTGCCGGACTGGCAGGAGACCACGGGGTCAAGGTTGCCTACGAGGCCTTGGCCTGGGGCAAGTACGTCAACGACTACGAGCACGCCTACCGCCTGGTGGAAATGGTGGACCACCCGAACCTCGGCACCTGCCTGGACTCCTTCCATATCCTTTCCCGCGACTGGGACACCGCCCCGATCGAGGACATCAACGCGGAGAAGATCTTCTTCGTGCAGGTTGCCGACGCCCCCAAGCTCTCCATGGACGTGCTCTCCTGGAGCCGCCACTACCGGGTCTTCCCCGGGGAGGGACAGTTCGAGCTCGCCAAGTTCATGGGCCACGTCGTCCGTGCGGGCTACACCGGGCCGGTATCGCTTGAGGTCTTCAATGACGTCTTCCGCCAGTCGGACGTGGAACGGACCGCAGTGGATGCCATGCGTTCACTCATCTGGCTGGAAGAACAGAGCGCAAAGTGGCTGGCCGGCACCTCCGCGGAAGCCGGAACGGAAGCAGCAGCCTCGTCCCGCCGTCGTTATCCCATGGAACTTGCCACGCTGCCCAAGGTCAACGAACCAGCCGGCTTCAACTTCGCCGAGGTCAAAGCCGACGACACCGCGCAGCTCGAGAAGCTCCTGGGGCAGCTCGGCTTCGGATTCGAGGGACGCCACCGCACCAAGGACGTCCAGCTCTGGACCATGGGCCAGGCACGCGTCATCATCAACGAGCAAGCGGCCTCGCACTCGGAACCGGCCATCGCGGCCCTGGGGTTCGACGTCGACTCTCCAGTGATTGCCTCCGCTCGCGCCCAGCAACTCAAGGCGCCCGTAGTGGCGCGCAAGGTCCAGGCCGACGAGGAAGTTTTCCAAGGCATCTCCGCCCCGGACTCCACCGAGATCTTCCTGTGCCAAGGCAGCCCTGACGGAACCGCAGCCTGGACGCACGAGTTCGGCGAAGGCCTGGAACACGTTCCCAGCGGGCAGAACGCGGTCATTGACCACGTGAACCTCGCCCAGCCGTGGCAGCACTTTGACGAAGCCGTCCTCTTCTACACCAGCGCCTTGGCCCTGGAACCGCTGCCGTTCGCAGAGGTCCCGAGCCCCAGCGGCCTGGTGCGCTCGCAGGTCATGGAAACCAGCACCGGCGCGGTGCGGCTGGTGCTGAACCTGGCGCCGGCCCAGCAAGCGCAGAACGCCCGCAAAACGTACCAGGAACACATCGCCTTCGCCGTGGACGACCTCGTGGCCACGGCTCGGTCCGCCCGGGACCGCGGCCTTGAGTTCCTGCAGATTCCGGCCAACTATTACGAGGACCTGGACGCACGGTTCGATCTTGAACCGGGCTTCCTGGCCACCCTCCAGGAGCTCAACCTCCTGTATGACCGGGACGCCAACGGCGAATTCCTCCACTTCTACACGGCCACAGTAGGCAGTGTGTTTTTTGAAATGGTGGAGCGCCGTGGCAGCTACAACGGCTACGGAGCCCCGAATGCCCCAGTCCGCCATGCCGTCCAATACGACTCACTTCACCGGGCATAGCTGCCCGAACCTCACAAAGAATCCATAGAAAGGAGCCGGTTGTGCCGCAAGACAACACTGCACAAGCTCTAGAATCCGAGGAACTCGTGCCGCCAGCAGAGCCGCATGCCGCGCACGATGCCAAGAAGGTTGAGACGCAGGCGGACCTCAGTGCTGAGATCAAGGCCATCGGGGATCGTTACGCCCAGGCACTGAAGGACGGCAAAGGACCTGAAACCATGCCGCGGCTGGACTATGCGCCCTACCGCAGCAGCATCCTGCGCCACCCCACCAAGAGCCTGCACCACGCGGACCCGGAGACCATCGAGCTCTACTCGCCGGCCTTCGGACACCAGGACGTGCACGCACTGGAATCGGACCTGACCATCCAGCACAACGGCGAGCCGCAGGGTGAGCGCATCATCGTCGCCGGCCGCGTGCTGGACGGCGACGGCCGCCCGGTGGCCGGCCAGCTCGTGGAGATCTGGCAGGCCAACGCATCGGGCCGCTACATCCACAAGCGCGACCAGCACCCCGCACCGCTCGACCCGAACTTCACCGGCGTCGGACGCTGCATTACCGGCGCCGACGGCTCGTACTCCTTCACCACCATCAAACCCGGCGCCTACCCGTGGAAGAACCACCTGAACGCCTGGCGTCCGGCGCACATCCACTTCTCCATGTTCGGCTCGGAGTTCACGCAGCGCATCGTCACCCAGATGTACTTCCCGGGTGACCAGTTGTTCCCGTTGGACCCCATCTACCAATCGATCGTGGACCAGGACGCCCGCGACCGCCTGGTGGCAGAGTACGACCACGAGCTGACCAGCCCCGAGTGGGCCCTCGGCTACAAGTGGGACATCATCCTGACCGGTTCCAAGCGGACCTGGACGGAAAACGAAGCATACGGCGACGCCGGGGACGAGGAGTAAGCACATGAATAAGCTGACACCCACACCGGGCCAGACCGTGGGCCCCTTCTACGGCTACGCCCTCCCCTTCACCAAGGACAACGAACTCCTGGCACCGGGCAGCCCCGGCAGCATCCGCCTTCAAGGCACGGTGTACGACGGCGCGGGCAACCCCATCCCGGACGCCATCCTTGAGATCTGGCAGCCGGATACCGAAGGCAACATCGTCCAGCGCACCGGCTCCCTGGTCCGTGACGGCTACACGTTCACCGGCTGGGGCCGGGGCTCCGTGGGCAACTCCGGCGTGTACACGTTCACCACGGTCAACCCGGGTCCCACCAAGCCCGGAACGGCAGCGTTCATCTCGGTGGCCGTTTTCGCCCGCGGCCTCATGAACCGCCTCTTCACCCGCGTGTACCTGCCGGAAAACGAGGAAGCACTGGCCAATGATCCTTTGCTGAGCTCCCTGGATCCGGAACGCCGCAAGACGCTCATCGCCCGTCGCGACCCCGACGGTGGCCTCACCTGGGACATCCGCCTGCAGGGTGGCGACGAGACCGCGTTCCTGGACTTCCAGCAAGACGGTTCGCTCGACAACAGCCTCGGCAACAGCGGGGACTCGCCGGCAAGGGAAAACCTGGCATGATCGACGGCGACTTCGGCCTCCTCAGCCCCGTCTCGGCGTCGCCCTCCGTGGCCGCGCTGACGGGCGACCGTGCCGTGATCGCGGCAATCCTCGACGTCGAAGCTGCCTGGGCGGCTGTCCTCGAGGAAGCCGGGCTTGCCCCGGCGGGATCCGCCGCTGTGGTGGCCGAAGCCGCCAACCCCGCGTCCTACGACGTCGCGGATATCGCTGAACGGGCCCAAGGCGGAGGCAACCCGGTGATTCCGCTGCTCGGCGACCTCCGCGTCCGGGTCCGCGGGCTGGACACCGCCGGCATCGGTGCGGGCAAGGCGGTCCACGCCTCGCTCACCAGCCAGGACGTCCTCGACTCCGCCCTCATGCTGCTCGCCCGCAGGACCATCGCGGCGCTGCTGGCCGAAGTCAAGGGCACGACGACGGCGCTCGCTACCTTGGCGGAACAGCATGCGGAAACGCTGTGCGTGGGCAGGAGCCTGACGCAGCATGCGCTTCCGTACTCGTTCGGGCTCAGGGCTGCGCAGTGGTTCCAGGGCGTGGCCGCTGCGGCTGCGCGCCTGGAGTCGTTGAAGTTGCCCGTGCAGTTCGGCGGGGCCGGCGGAACCTTGGCCTCCGGGACCAGGCTGGCCGCGGGCTCCGGTTCAACGCCCTTCACACTGGCCGATTCGTGGGCGGCTGCGCTGGGGTTGGCCCCGGCGACGGCTCCCTGGCACACCAACCGCCTGGTGGTGACGGCCCTCGGTGACGGGCTTGCGGCACTGGTCGATTCCTTCGGGAAGATCGCAGCGGACCTGTTGTTCCTGAGCCGTCCGGAGGTTGCCGAACTTGGCGAGCCCCTGGCTGCCGGACGCGGTGTCTCTTCGGCCATGCCGCAGAAGCAGAATCCGGTGCTCTCCGTGCTGATCCGCAGCGCAGCGTTGCAGGCTCCCGGCCTCGCATCTCAGCTGCACCTGGCCGCGGCCACTTTCAATGACGAACGCCCCGACGGCGCCTGGCACAGCGAGTGGCCTGCACTGCGTCGCCTGTTGGGCCTGGCGATGGGCGCTGCTTCCCACCTCCGCGAACTCACCGAGGGTCTCAGCGTCTTCCCGGAAGCGATGCGCAGGAACCTGCAGTTGTCGGGCCCGCTGCTCCTCAGCGAAGGTGTGTCGGCCGCCGTCGCCCCTCTGCTGGGCGAGGACGGAAAGCAGAAGCTGCAGGCCGTCGTCGATCGGACCCTTGCGGCGCCGGCAACCGAACAGGGGGACACGTACCGCAAGCTCCTCCGTGAAACCGTTCCATCCAACAAGCTCTCCGACGCAGAGCTTGAGGCACTGCTGGATCCGGCAAGCTACCTGGGCGAGGCACAGGAGATCAGCCGTCGGATCCTCGCCGCCTACCCCGGCTTCACCGGATCCCCTGTGAAAGGAGCCCCTCGTGGCTAAGCCAACCATCAAGGCCGTGTTGCTGTCCCCGAAGCGTGAACTCGGAGCGAAACCGCTCCTGGTGGTCGGCCCGTCGCTGGGTACCTCCACCGTGCTGTGGTCCGAAACGGCCGCGCTCCTGGGCGACGAATACGACGTCATCGGCTGGGACCTGCCCGGCCACGGCATCTCGCCGGCCGCCGCCGAAGGTTTCGACGTCGCGGACCTGGCGGACGCCGTCGTCGACCTTGTGGACTCTGTCACCGGAAACACGGCGGCGACGTTCCACTACGCGGGTGTCTCCCTGGGCGGAGCCACGGGTCTGCAGCTCGGCATCAAGCACGGCGACCGCCTCCGCAGCTTGTCCGTCCAGTGCTCCGGGCCGAAGCTCGGCACTCCGGAGGGCTGGCTGGACCGTGCGGAAACCGTGCGCTCCCTGGGTACTCCGGTGATGATCCAGGGTTCCGCTGAGCGCTGGTTCGGCCACGGATTCATGGAGCGCCAGCCGGAGATCAGCAGCCGCCTGCTGCACGCACTCCGCGACGCCGACAGGTTCAGCTATTCGTTCTGCTGCGAAGCCCTGGCCCGTTTGGACGTCCGCGATCAGCTCGGCAGCATCACCGTCCCCACGCAGGTGATTGCCGGTGAAGAGGACCAGGTCGCACCGCCGTCGATGGCTGAAGAGCTCGTCAACAGCATCGTCGCCGGTGGCGGCACTGCTGAGGCCGTGACGCTCGACGGCGTCGGGCACCTCGCGCCCGCAGAGGCACCGAAAGTCGTGGCATCGCTGATGCACACCTTCATGAAGGAGAACGGACGATGAGCCCTACGGCTTCCGAAAGCAACGACGCGGCACGCAATGGTGCCGTACAGGCGGACGCCACCGCGCAGGATATCTACGACGCCGGCATGGTGGTCCGCCGCGAAGTGCTCGGGGACGCGCACGTGGACCGGGCGAATGCCGGCAAGGATTCCTTCACCGAGGACTACCAGGACATGATCACCAGGATTGCCTGGGGTGGCATCTGGACGCGGCCTGGCCTGAGCCGGCAAATGCGTTCCGCCGTAACCCTCACGGCGCTGGTGGCGCACGGTCACTGGGAAGAGCTGGCCATGCACGTCCGGGCAGCCCTCAACAACGGCCTGAGCAGGGACGAAATCAAGGAAATCCTGCTGCAGACCGCCATTTATTGCAGTGTGCCGTCGGCCAACTCGGCCTTCAAGACGGCCCAAAAAGTATTCGCCGAAATCGACGCCACCGAACCCAACTGACCCCAGGTCCCCTGGTTGGTCAGGCAGAAACGAAGGAAACACCATGAACCAGGCTTTTGTGTACGACGCCGTGCGCACGCCCTTTGGCAAGTTCGGCTCCGGCCTTGCCGCTGTCCGTCCCGATGACCTTGCCGCGCACGTGGTCCGCGAGTCCGTGAAGCGGGCACCCGGGCTGGATGTTGAGCGGATCGACGAGGTCGTGTTCGGCAACGCCAACGGCGCCGGCGAGGAAAACCGTAATGTGGCCCGCATGGCCACCCTGTTGGCCGGCCTGCCCGTGTCCATTCCGGGCACCACGGTCAACCGTTTGTGTGGCTCGTCCCTGGACGCGGCCATCATTGCTTCGCGCCAGATCAATGCCGGCGACGCCGACCTCATGCTGGTGGGCGGCGCCGAGTCCATGTCCCGTGCGCCGTGGGTGCTGCCCAAGACGTCCAAGCCCTACCCGGCCGGTGACATGACCCTGGCATCCACCACGCTTGGTTGGCGTTTGGTGAACCCGGCCATGAACAAGGACTGGACCATCTCCCTGGGCGAAGCCACCGAACGACTGCGCGAGAAGTACGGGATCACCCGGGAACGGCAGGACGCTTTTGCGGCGGACTCGCACAACCTGGCCGACGCCGCGTGGAACGAAGGCTTCTACGATTCTTTGGTCACGGCGGTTCCGGGCACTGATCTCGTCCGGGACGAGGGCATCCGTGCCGGTTCTTCCGCTGAGAAGCTTGCGGGTTTGAAGACCGTGTTCCGCCCTGAGTCTGACGGGCCCGACGGCGGTACGGTCACCGCCGGGAATGCCTCGCCTTTGTCCGATGGTGCTTCGGCTGCGTGGATCGGTTCGGAAGCCGCTGCGGGGATTCTTGGTTTGGATCCCTTGGCCCGTATTGCCGGCCGTGGCGCGCATGGCAACGATCCCCAGTTCTTCGGGTTCGCCCCGGTGGAGGCCGCGAACAAGGCCCTTGCGAAGGCGGGCATCGGCTGGGACCAGGTGGGCGCCGTCGAACTTAACGAAGCGTTCGCCGCGCAATCGCTGGCGTGCGTTGATGCGTGGGGGATCGACCCCGGAATCGTGAACCGCCACGGCGGTGCGATCGCGATGGGCCACCCGCTCGGCGCCTCCGGTACCCGCATCCTGGGCACGCTCGCACGGTCCCTGCAGGCTTCCGGTCAGCGCTGGGGCGTCGCGGCGATCTGCATCGGCGTCGGTCAAGGCCTGGCCGTGGTGCTGGAAAACGTAACTGCCGGAGTTTCAGAAGGAGTCTAGGGCGATGTTGAATTTCATTGACACTGTTGGCGAGGCTGTCGCCGGCATCAAGGACGGGTCCACGGTGATGATCGGCGGGTTCGGCAATGCCGGGCAGCCGTTCGAACTCATTGATGCCCTGATGGACTGCGGGGCGAAGGACCTGACCGTGGTGAACAACAACGCCGGCCAGGGCGACCAAGGCTTGGCGTTGCTGATCAAGGAAGGCCGGGTCCGCAAAATGATCTGTTCCTTCCCGCGGCAGTCCGATTCCTGGCACTTCGACGCCAAGTTCCATGCCGGTGAGATCGAGCTGGAGCTCGTGCCGCAGGGCAACCTGGCCGAGCGTATCCGAGCCGCCGGCGCCGGGATTGGCGGGTTCTTCACCCCCACCGGCTACGGCACCACCTTGGCTGAAGGCAAGGAAACCCGGTTGCTGGATGGGAAGTGGCAGGTGTTCGAGACGCCGATCCATGCCGACGTCGCGCTGATCAAGGCGCTCAAGGCCGACGGCAAGGGCAACCTCGTCTACCGCAAGACCGCCCGGAACTTCGGCCCGATAATGGCCGCCGCAGCCAAGCACACCATTGTGCAGGTCTCGGAGATCGTCCCCACCGGTTCGCTGGATCCGGAGAACGTGGTGACACCCGGTATTTACGTCAACAGCGTGGTCCGCGTCGGCGGTTCCCGAGCAGAGCAGGTGGCCTGATCATGAGCACCCAAACAAGCATCCAAACCTCCGAAAAGCCGCTGGGCCGCGACGAACTCGCCCAGCTGGTGGCCCGCGATATCGCTCCCGGTTCGTTCGTGAACCTGGGCATTGGCCAGCCGACGCTCGTGTCCAACTACCTCACCGAGGAACAGAACATCACGCTTCACACGGAGAACGGGATGCTCGGCATGGGCCCGGCAGCTGTTGGCGAGGAGGTTGACGGTGATTTGATCAACGCCGGCAAAATCCCCGTCACCGAACTTCCCGGAGCTTCGTACTTCCACCACGCAGACTCGTTCGCGATCATGCGCGGCGGGCACCTGGACATCTGCGTCCTCGGGGCCTTCCAAGTCTCCGCCACCGGCGACCTCGCCAACTGGCACACCGGGGCCCCGGACGCTATTCCCGCCGTGGGTGGCGCGATGGACCTCGCCACCGGCGCCAAGGATGTCTTCGTGATGATGACCCTGCTGACCCGCGAGGGCGTGTCCAAGCTCGTGGAGAAGTGCACGTACCCGCTGACCGGCGTCGGCTGCGTGACCCGCGTCTACACGGACAAGGCAGTGTTCCTCACAGGACCCGACGGCGTCACCGTCCGCGAGACCTTCGGCTGCACCTTCGACGAGATCCAGGAACTCGTGCCCCTTCCGCTGAAAAAGGCAGAGTAGGCCCCGCAAATCTGGGCTCTCCGTTGTGAGGCCCGCTCTACATCCCCACCGCCTCCCTAACCTCGCAAGCTCGGTCAGGGAACCCGGGCGGCGTGGGCCCTGCCTTGGCATGGCGCGCAGAGTAGGCCCCGCAAGTCTGGGCTCCCCCGCGTTGTGAGGCCCGCTCTACATCCCCACCGCCTCCCTAACCTCGCAAGCTCGGTCAGGGAACCCGGGCGGCGTGGGCCCTGCCTTGGAATGGCCCGCAGAGTAGGCCCCGCAAGTTTGGGCTCTTCGTTGTGAGGCCCGCTTTACATCCCCACCGCCTCCCTAACCTCGCAAGCTCGGTCAGGGAACCCGGGCGGCGTGGGCCCTGTCTTGGCATGGCGCGCAGAGTAGGCCCCGCAAATCTGGGCTCTGCGTTGTGAGGCCCGCTTTGCGTGTTATTTTTCCCGCTTAGGGCGCAAGCGGACCCCGCAACGCCACCTAGGATTGGTAACCATGACCGACTCCGCAGTTACCCCGCAGGCCAGCGACCAGTACGTCCAGTCGCTGGCCCGGGGGCTCGCCGTGATCCGGGCGTTCGACGCAAACAACCCCGTCATGACGTTGAGCGAAGTCGCAGCCCGGACGGACCTGACCCGCGCCACGGCTCGCCGGTTCCTGCATACCTTGGTTGAGCTCGGCTACGTCCGCACCGACGGAAAGACCTTTGCGCTCACGGCCAAAGTGCTGCAGCTCGGCTACTCGTACCTCTCCGCCCTGTCCCTGCCGCAACTCGCCCAGCCCCACTTGGAGCAGCTCAGCCTGAAACTTGGGGAATCCACGTCGGCCGCAGTCCTCGACGGGCAGGACATTTTCTACGTGGCGCGGGTCGCCACCAAGCGCATCATGAACGTCGGAATCACGGTCGGCACGCGCTTCCCCGCCTACGCAACATCCATGGGCCGGGTGCTGCTCGCCGGACTTCCGCAGGCCAAGCTCGAGGCATACCTGACGACGGCGGAACTCACCCCGCTCACGCCGCGAACCGTCGCCAGCGTGCCCGACTTGAGGGCCGCCGTCGAGCGTGTCCGTCAGCAGGGCTGGTGCCTGCTTGACCAGGAGCTGGAACTCGGGCTGATGTCCATTGCTGCCCCGGTCTGGAACCACAACAACGGGGACAACGTGGCCGCGATCAACGTGTCCCTGCAGGCCCAGGCCGTTGCGGCGCAGCCGGATCCGGACCAGTACCTGGAGGAAGTGCGGCAGCAGGTGGTGGCGACCGCCGACGCCATTTCCCAGGACGTCTCGGCCAAGCACTGAGTTTTTGTACAGCTAATGCCCGCAAGCTGGCTTCATAAGGGCATTGGCTGTACAAAAACTACTTCCGGATCGCCGCGAGCCGCGTTTCCAGAATCCGCCGCACCATGGAGTCGGGCACGGGGTTGTCCGCGGAGAACCTCAATGTTCCCGGCGACCACGAGTACCCGCCAAGCTCCTCCGACATTTCGGGGAGGATCTGGCCGCTGAACGGGTACAGCGCCAAGTGCTTCTTCGTTTCGAGCACGCTCACGAAGCCCTTGCCATCCACCAGCAACGCGGGCATCCCATAACTGGTGCCTTCCTCGGCGTCAGGGGCAAGCTCCCGCGCGATCCCGACGATCCGTTCCAACGGACCCCGGTTGCCCGCGCTGACAGTGTCCAGGTATTCGGTGACAGTTCCCATAGGGACATGCTTCACCACGGGAACCCGCCAGGCCAGAGGCTTAGCGCTCCGGGATGACCGCGATGCCCTGGATCTCGATCAACGCTTCCTTCTGCCACAGGCGCGTGACGCCGATGCCGGCCATGGCCGGGTACTGCGAGCCCGCCATTTCACGCCACAGCCGTCCAATTTCCCGGCCGTTGGCCATGTAGTCGTCAACGTCGGTGAGGTAGATGGTCACGTTGACCAGGTCCTCAGGTTCGCCGCCGGCCTCGCGCAGGGTGGTGAGCACGTTGGTGAACGCCTGTTTGAACTGCTCCACAATCCCGCCGGGAACGATGTTCATGTTCTTGTCCAATGCTGTCTGCCCGCCCAGGAAGACCGTGTTGCCGGCCAGGATTCCGTGCGCGTAGCCGGATGGTTTGGCCAGTGACTCCGGGTTGATTGTTGTGTGGCTCATGCTGTTCCTCCTCGGTTGTGGCAACTGCAAAAACTTTTGAAAAGCCCCTGTGCAGATCATTTCCGCCGTGCTACGTTGAGCATATGTGACGATCGTAAAAAAGTCGACACATCCAGAATCTCGAAGGGAAAAGCAATGAAACTCGCCACTTTGCGCACGGCCAACGGAGGAACGACGGCGGCCATCGCCACCGGCGACGACGCCTGGCTCGCGCTTCCGGCCAGCGACGTCGGCGCACTCCTGGGCCGGTCGGACTGGCGGGCTCTCGTGGAGGAAACGCAGGCATCCGGAGCTCCGGTCATCACCGGCGCCGACCCTGCCCCGTTGCTTCCCCGCGCCGGCAAAGTCATCTGCTGCGGCCTGAACTACGGCGACCACATCCAGGAAATGGGCAGGGAGCTTCCCGAATACCCCACCTTGTTCGCCAAGTACGCGGACACCCTGGTCGGCGCCAACGACGCCGTGGAAGTCCACGGCAGTGACCGCGTCGACTGGGAAGCCGAGCTCGCCGTCGTCGTGGGTTCCGAGCTTTACCGGGCGGACGAAGACCAGGCCCGCGAAGCCATCGCCGGGTACACCGTTGCCAACGACGTCTCCATGCGCGACTGGCAGAACCGGACCCTGCAGTGGTTCCAAGGCAAGGCCTGGGACCGCACTACCCCGGTGGGGCCGGTCATGCTGACCGCGGACGAGGCCGGGGAGAGTTTTGACGTCCGCGGCTACGTCAACGGCGAGCTCGTGCAGCAGGGAAACACCAGCACCCTGGTATTCGGACCGGCGCAACTGCTGTCCTACATCTCCCGGTTCACTGTCCTGCGCCCCGGCGACCTCGTACTCACCGGAACGCCCGGGGGAGTGGGCATGGGCATGACTCCGCCCCGCTTCCTGAAGGACGGGGATGTCCTCACCACCGAAATCGACGGGATCGGCCGGCTGGAAAACCTGTTCCGGATCCATGCCGACGTCGCAGTCCCCGCGTCATAACAAACGTCCCGAAACCCACACAAAGGAGAAACCCCATGAGCCAGACAACCACTGAATACGTCCTCGACGGCGACAACTCCATCTACGCCCAGCCTGACGGCAAGGTTGTCCCGGTTGTTACCCGCGCCGGTGCAGAAGACACCAACACCGCACAGTCCGGCGATTGCATCCGCGTGTCAGGCGTCAGCATCCAGCACACCCCGGCGACCAAGATCTGGTTCGGCCAGGTATCCAACACCCCCGGGTACCGTTCACTGCCGCACCACCACGGTGAGGCCGAAACCGGCGGCTATGTGCTCCGGGGCCACGGCCGGATCTACTTCGGCGAGAACTACTCGGAGTTCCTGGACATGAAGGCCGGCGACTGGGTCTTCGTGCCCCCGTTCATGCCCCACGTCGAGGCCAACATGTCCGTCACGGAAGACCTCGTGTGGCTGACCGCCCGCACCCCGGAAAACCTCGTGGTCAACCTCGAGGACGTTCCGGACGAGACCCTCGCCGACTACCGCAGGGCATAGGCCATGATCACTGGAACCCTGACCTCGGAGACCTTCCTCCGCGCCGTCCAGCTGACCCCGGCAACGCCGGAGGTTTTCGACGAAGCGTATGAAGCAACCACGCAGTACGTACCGTGGCCAAAAGCCTATGGTGGAGACATGGTGGCCCAAGCCGCAGCAGCCATGATGCGCTCGGTGGACGCTGACAGGACATTGCACTCGATGCACAGCTACTTCATGCGTCCGGTGGATATAGGTTCCAGTGTCCGCTACGAAGTCGAGCGCCTTCGGGACGGCCGCGGATACTCCACGCGGACAGTCCGCGGCTTCCAGAACGGCAAGCCGGTGTACGCCGCGATGGGTTCCTTCCAGGTTCCCGAGGACGGGCCGGACTTCCAGCCTGAGGCGCCTGCCGCCGTCGAGCCTGAATCCCTGCGGTCAGCGGCGGAAGCGCTTGAAGCGGCCGACGGCGCGGCGGCGGAGTACTGGTCGACGGGACGCAGCTTCGACATGCGCCATATTCCCGGTCCGGTATACATCGAGTTGGAGGGCGGCATGGTCCCCCAGCAGGCCATCTGGGTCAAAGCCTTCGATGCCTTGCCGGACGACGCCGACCTCCACCGCACAGCCCTTGCCTACGTCTGCGACTACACGATCCTGGAGCCGCTCCTCCGGGTCAATGGATTGAACTGGTCCAGCCCCGGCCTCGCAACGGCGAGCTTGGACCACTCCATGTGGTTCCACCGCGACGGCCGTGCCGACGAATGGGTGCTGTATGCCCAGGAAGCCGTATCCGGTCAGAGCAACAGGGGCCTGGCCATGGGCCGGTTCTTCGACCGGCAAGGCAGGCTCTTGGCAACAGTCGCCCAGGAAGGCATGATCCGCGCGGGTTCCTGACCGGCCCGCAACCCGCACGCCCCAAAACGCCCATCCCCAGCTTCAACGACGCACCACTGAAAGGAACGGCCATGAGCATGTTGCCATCGGCCCACGTGGACACGTTCACCCGCGACCACCTGCCGCCCGCCGATACCTGGCCGGCGCTCGAATTCACCCTCCCCGAACTCCAATACCCGGACCGGCTCAACGCTGCCGCCGTGCTGATCGACGACGCTGTCGAGCAATACGGTGCCGACCGTCCCGCCCTCCGCACTCCAGACGGCGTTGTCTGGAGCTACGGCGAGCTGCAAACCCGTTCCAACCAGGTGGCCCAGGTCCTCACCGAAGACCTCGGCGTGGTTCCCGGCAACCGCGTGCTGCTGCGCGGCCCCAACAACCCGTGGATCGTCGCGGCCTGGCTCGGCGTCCTGAAGGCCGGAGCCGTGGTGGTCACCACCATGCCCATGCTGCGCTCCACCGAGGTCGCCACCCTGATCGGACTTACCAAGCCGGTGGTTGCGATTTCCGACCACCGCTTCGTGGACGAGCTCGCGATCGCGGCAGGGGACGATGTCACTGTCCTGGCGTACGGATCGACCACCGGCAACGCGGACGACGACGGCGACCTCACCTCCCGGTGCGGGCGCAAGAGCGGGGAGTTCACCGCTGTGGACACGGCCGCGGACGACGTTGCCCTGCTGGGACCGACCTCGGGTACAACCGGTGTGCCCAAGGTGACCATGCATTTCCACCGCGACATCCTGGCCAACGCCGACACGTTTGCCCGGTACATCCTCCAACCCACGGCTGACGATGTCTTTGCGGGCTCACCTCCGCTTGCGTTCACATTCGGACTCGGGGGCCTGGTGGTCTTCCCGCTCCGCTTCGGCGCGTCATCCCTCCTCACCGAGAAAGCCGGACCCGTGGAACTGGCAGAGCACGCAGCCGCAGCCGGTGCCACCATCCTGTTCACCGCCCCCACGGCGTACCGGGCCATCCTGAAGGAGAAGCGCGGAGATCTTCTGCGCAGCCTGCGGATTGCCGTCTCTGCCGGAGAGCACCTTTCCAAGGAGACCTGGGAAGCCGTCCGTGAAGCCACAGGCCTGCGCCTGGTCAATGGAATCGGGGCCACGGAGATGCTGCACGTCTTCATCTCCGCTGCCGGGGACGATATCCGCCCAGGAACCACGGGGCGTGCTGTGCCGGGGTTCAGGGCCACCATCCTGGACAACGACGGCAACGAACTCGGCGCGGGCAACATCGGCCGCCTCGCAGTCATCGGGCCCACCGGGTGCCGCTACCTGGATGATCCCCGGCAGGCGAACTACGTGGTGCGAGGCTGGAACGTCACCGGGGATACCTTTGCCATGGATGCCGACGGGTACTTCACCTACCAGGCCCGCTCGGACAACATGATCGTCTCCTCCGGGTACAACATCGGCGGGCCGGAGGTTGAATCGGCCATAGACCAGCACCCGGATGTCGTGGAAAACGCGGTCATCGGCATCCCGGACGAGGAACGCGGCAGCATCGTCTGCGCTTTCGTTGTCCTGCGCGACGGAGTCACCGGCGACGCCGCCAAGCGCAAGGAAATCCAGGACTTCGTGAAGCAGACCATCGCGCCCTACAAGTACCCACGGGACGTCCGCTTCGTCACCGGACTCCCGCGCAATCCCAGCGGCAAACTCCAGCACTTCAAGCTCTGCGAAGGAGTCCTTGCACAGGACACCGGGAGCGCGAGCCAGACCCCGCAACTTACCCCTGCCGGCCAGAGCCAGGCCTGAAAAGGAGCATCACCATGAAGATCGCAATCGTTGGAGGCGGCCCGGGTGGCCTGTACTTCGCAGCACTGATGAAGCAGCTGGACCCGTCCCACGACATCACCCTCTGGGAACGCAACGCTGCCAGCGACACCTTTGGATTCGGCGTCGTGTTTTCCGATGAGACCCTCGGCGGCATCGGCAACGCCGACCCCGTGGTGGCCGAATACATGAGCCGTCGGTTCGCTCGCTGGTCCGACATCGACATCCACTTCCGTGGCGAGATGAAAACGGTGGGTGGGCAGGGGTTTGCGGCTATGAGCCGCAAGGAACTCCTTGAGTTGCTCCAGCGCCGCTGCATCGAACTGAACGTGGATGTCCGGTTCAGCACCCTGGCGCCGCCGGTGGAGGAACTCGAGGCCAATTACGATCTTGTCCTGGCCGCCGACGGAATCAACTCCCAGATCCGCGCCCGGTATGCGGAGTCCTTCAAGCCGAACCTGGATCCGCGGACCAACAAGTTCATGTGGCTGGGCACCAACCAGGTCTTTGAGGCCTTCAAGTTCTTCGTGAAGGAAACCGAGTGGGGCGTCATGCAGATCCACGGCTACCCCTACTCGGATGAGGGCTCCACGTTCATTGTGGAAATGCACCAGGACGTGTGGCACGCAGCGGGCTTCGACGAGACCGCCAACGAGGTTTTCCCGCCGGGTGTCTCGGACGAAAAGGCCATCGCCAAAATCCGCGACATCTTCGCCGAGGAACTGGACGGCTACGAGGTCCTGAGCAACAACTCCAAGTGGATCAACTTCACCACGGTCCGCAACGAGAGCTGGCGCCACAACAACGTGGTCCTGCTGGGCGACGCTGCCCACACGGCCCACTTCTCCATCGGCTCCGGGACCAAGCTGGCCATGGAGGACTCCCTGGCCCTGGCTGCGTGCCTGCACGAGCACCCCTCGGTGGAGCAAGCCCTGGAAGCCTACGAGGCCGAACGCCGGCCCGTGGTGGCGTCGACCCAGCGTGCAGCCCAGGCTTCCCTTGAATGGTTCGAGCGCATCGGCCAGTACAAGGACCAGGATCCCACCCAATTCGCGTTCAACCTGCTCACCCGCAGCCGCCGCATCACTCAGGAGAACCTGCGCTTGCGGGATCCCGGATTCGCCGAGGCCGTGGAGCGTAACTTCGCTGAATCCCAGGGCCTTGGCGACGTTGCCCCGGCCATGTTCCAGCCGTTCCGCCTCGGAGGGCTGGAGCTCAAGAACCGCATCATCGTCTCCCCGATGGACATGTACTCCGCTATTGACGGCGTCCCGGGCGACTTCCACAAGGTCCACCTGGGGTCCAAGGCCCTGGGCGGTGCGGGGCTGGTCATGACCGAGATGGTGTGTGTTTCCGAAACGGGCCGCATCACCCCCGGCTGTACTGGCCTGTACACCGATGGCCAGCGTGACAGCTGGAAGGAGATCGTGGATTTCGTTCACAGCCGCTCCACCGCCAAGATCGGCGCGCAGCTGGGCCACTCCGGCCGCAAGGGCTCCACCAAGCTCATGTGGGAGGGCATCGACCAGCCGCTTGAGTCCGGAAACTGGACCGCCGTCGGGCCTTCCGCCCTGCCGTACAGCGCCGAAAACCAGACCCCGGTGGAATTGGACCGTGCCGGCATGGATGCCATCAAGGCGGAGTTCGTTGCCTCCACCGTCCGTGCCGAGGAGGCAGGTTTCGACCTTCTGGAGATCCACGCGGCCCACGGCTACCTGCTCTCCTCCTTCCTTTCGCCGGTCTCCAACAAGCGGACCGACGAATACGGCGGCAGCTTGGAGAACCGGCTGCGGTTCCCGTTGGAAGTGTTCGACGCCGTTCGCGCGGCCTGGCCTGCCGGCAAGCCTTTGACGGTGCGCATCTCAGCGACCGACTGGATCGAGGGTGGCAATACGTCTGACGATTCCGTGGAGATCGCCCGGGCTTTTGTCACCCACGGCGCTGCCGGCCTGGACGTCTCCACGGGCCAGGTGGCCAAGGAAGAGAAGCCTGCCTTCGGCCGCAGCTACCAGACGCCGTTCGCTGACCGTATCCGCCAGGAAGTGGCCGCTCCGGCAGGTGTGGCGGTGATCGCCGTCGGCGCTATCTCAAGCTACGACGACGTCAACTCGATCCTCCTTGCCGGCCGTGCGGACCTCATCGCCCTGGGCCGCACGCACCTGTACGATCCGCAGTGGACCCTGCATGCCGCCGCTGAGCAGGAGTACCAGGGGCCCGGCGCCGAGTGGATCCCGCAATTCCGGGCGGGACGCCGCAAGCCACCGAGCTCGCGCACTGACGCCGTCCGTCCCCGCCTTTCGTTGCTGAAGGAAGCGGACATCGATGAGGCCTCCACGCACCTCCGGTGGACCCCGGCGTCGGCTGCTGCATCGGTTTTGGTGAAGTAGCCGTGGCTACCGCACCGGTCAACGACTGGAACGTGCCTAAGAAGACCACCGGCCTGGTGTTGTTCTGCTGCTGGCTCGCGATCCTCGCCGAAGGCTATGACGTCGGCGTCCTCGGCGCTGTCCTTCCCGCGCTTGCGGAGTACAAGGAATGGAACCTGTCGCCGCTTGCCCTGGGCGGCCTGGGGTCATATGCCTTGATCGGCATGCTTATTGGCGCCCTGTTCATCGGCACGCTCAGCGACCTCGTAGGCCGCAAGAAGATGCTCCTGGCATCCATGGTGATCTTCACGATCACCCAAGCCGGCGCGGCCTGGGCACCTACCCCTGAACTGTTCGGGCTGTTCAGGCTTATCGGCGGTCTCGGCATGGGTGGTGTCATCCCGGTGGCGGCTGCACTGACCATCGAGTACTCAGCCCCGAACAAGCGGTCATTCAACTATGGCCTCATGTACTCCGGCTATTCCCTGGGCATTGTTGCAGCTGCCCTGGCTGCATTGTTTGTCCTGCCCCTGGGTGGCTGGCGTGCCGTGATTGCCATTGGAGCGGCACCGATTGTCCTGCTCCCGGTCATCTGGAAATTCCTGCCCGAGTCGCTGGAATACCTGGAGACAAAGGGCCGCCGTTCCGAGGCGAAGGCCTTGGCCGCTACTCTTCAGATCGCCGACTACCGGCCTGTTGTCCCGGCGGCCCCGGTTGCCAACGGCGGGCCCGCGGATCCTTGGTGGAAGACCATCACCACCATGTTCTCCAGGAAGTACCTGCGCTCCACGGTGTTCTTCTGGATCTCGCTGTTCTGCGGCCTGGTGCTGGTGTACGGGCTGAATACCTGGTTGCCGAGCATCATGAAGAAGGCCGGCTATGACCTCGGCTCGTCCCTGACGTTCCTGTTGGTCTTCAGCCTCGCCTCTGCCATCGGTGGCCTGCTCCTTGGCCGCGCGGCTGACAAGTACGGCAAGAAGCTCATCCTGGTGGTGTTCTACATCCTGGGCGGCCTGGGCATCATGCTGCTGGTCTTCCCCAACACCATGGTGGTGAATCTGCTGTTCGTGGCGTTCGCCGGCGTCGGTTCGATCTCGACGTCGCTGGTCCTCACCGGCTACATTGCCGACTACTACCCTGCCAAGGTCCGTGGAACAGCCACGGGCTGGGCTTTGAGCTTCGCCCGGCTGGGTGCCATTTCCGGGCCCCTGATCGGCGGCTGGATTGCGGGATCCAAGTTGCCCTTCGAGGCGAATTTCGCGATCTTTGCCGGCATCGCGGTCTTGGCGGCCGGGGCGGTGGCGATGATTCCCAAGCCGCAGCCTGAGCTGCAGGTCGCCGCCGTCGACGTCGATCCCGACGACGTCACCGTCAGCACCGTCTAGGAAGCAGCCCCGCGAGGTGGCAGTTAATGACAATTGGGAACCGGCGGTTTCAGCTTGCTAGTGCAACACCATCGATTAGTTTGGTCAGTCTTTCAGTTGGGGTGTCCCATTGGAGTGTTTGACGCGGTCGGATGTTGAGCAGGTGCTGGGTGTGGGCGAGTTCTTCGTC